>Ga0209700_101561_pt1 | contig 47618 bp, 14 predicted proteins | sample SiratroredBW_FD_187528 | JGI IMG/M metagenome (GOLD analysis project Ga0209700, IMG submission 187528) | Root nodule microbial communities of legume samples collected from California, USA - Siratro red BW (SPAdes) (version 2) | ecosystem: Host-associated > Plants > Roots > Nodule | place: USA...
ACACATTTAACCTTTTTTTTTTTTTTTCTTTGGAATGCGTGTAAGCCACAACCAATCACTTTCTCCACACCCATTGTCATATATTCACGCTGCACCCTCCCCCTCTTCATTCTTTCACTTTCTTCTTTTTTTTTCAAACGCCCTTCATTTTTTCAAGCCACACATATATTTTCTATTTTTTTTTATGCACTAACGGACCGAATCTAAAGCCTCTACTCCCATTCTTCCTTTTAACTCCTTATTCCTACACCTCCAAGTATTTCTTCGGCATCTTCAAAATTTTTTTTGACTCTATCCAAAATATTTTTAAAATAATATTATAAAGACTAAAATACTTCTAAATTCTAAATCTTTCCATTTATCTATGCTCGTTTCACTTTCTTACAAGGTCACTTTCAAGCAGTTCCAACATTTTGTTTTGCACTTCTTTAGTCAGTTTCTGTCATCCATTAATAGTAAACAATCATTTAAGATATGCATGATGTATTAAAAAATTTATAAAGTATTTAGGGGAATTTTGTTCAGTTTGTAATTTGAGAATGAGTTGTTTTTTTATATAAAATGAGTTTAGGAAATGAGGTGTTCAGGAACTATTTTTCGGATCTAAAGGACAATTCCGGAATACCTTGTTTCATAATTCATTTTATACGAAAATCAATTACGGAACGGGATATTCTGAAACTGTTCTTCGAATCTGGAGGACAGTTTCAGAATATCCTATTTCATAACCCATTTTATACGAAAAATTAATTGCGAAATAAAATATTCCGAAATTATACTCCGAATTCAGAACGGTCCACCTTTTATCCAGCCATTTCCATAAGTATAAAATCATAATTTCATAAAGAATATACTTAGAATATTTTCAAAGTTTGGATCTGTCTGAAGAAGGCTTGGAGGTGCAGAAAGAAGCAGTCGTTCCTTTTTTTTTTTTCTCTTGGAGCCTAAACCCAATTACTTATTCAACTCTTTTCACTCTCTGCCTTGGGATAAAGTTTATTTCTACACTAAATAATTTTTAATATATTAATAATATTCTTTTTCAATAATGTTTTTCTAATTGATTTTATATTTTATTAATTATTAAAATAATATATTTTATTGTTAAGATATTTATAATTTGAAATGGAATAATAGTAAAATTAATTTTAAAAATTCAGTTAAACATATTTATTTTTAATATTTAATTTTTTGATAACAAATTCATTATTTATTAAAAAGAATACATATATTTATTAGTATTTATAAAATTATTAAAAAAGTTTGTTAATATAATAAAGAGAAAAATATATTAACAGTTTCTTTTTCTTGATTTCTTTACACTCATATAAAGTGTAACTCAATTGCGTGTGATCAAGAAAAAATTTATTTAATAAATAAATTTTAAAATAAAAATATTATTAACATATTAAAAGTTTATTAAATTGGGAATCTTTTTTTTATGTTTCTATTTTGGTGTTCAAAGGATTCTAATTGTTACTATTTTGGTCTTTTGGGTATTCTGGATGGCTACTTTTGTGGCATTGCCGAGGATGAGAGTATGACAAAAGTAGTGGCCTCATAATAATTTGGGAAATCAAGAGAGTGCATAAGGCAGTAGTAGTCCTTAGAGATAAAATTGAATAATGAGACATGCTTAAAAGCAACATTTTTATGGATAAATTTCACGGGTAAAAGAACAATTAGAACAATCACATGTACATATCAAATATAAAGGGTCAAGTAACTCTTATTTTGGTATCTCTTTTATAAAATTTCTTTAACTTTTCAATTATTATGTTCAATAATTTCAGTTTAATGTGCTTAATTTAGATAAAACTGAAGAATAAATCTCAATTAATTAAAATTATTTGTAATTGATCTAAATAACCACCTATTATTATCATTATTTTTAATTAAACAGAATAATATCCAATTAATATCCTTATTTGTAATGAAGTAAAATAATATCCAATTAAAGTGAGATTTCATAATCCATTCAAATTCTTTATCAATTAATTATTTTTTTAATTTTTTAAATTAATTTTTGTGTACAAAAAATGGTGATGGAAATGACAGTTAGATTACATATTATTTAGTAGAGTGTGACATGACAACATTTTAATAGAGAGAGGAGCAAATAATAATTTTATTTTTTTCTTTTTAACACATTTTATGAACTGGACTTCAACATACCAATTTTCTTTATTTTTTCAAATGAACTCCTTATTAATTTGGACTTTATTCAAAAACAATTTATTTTCTAACTGAATCTCTTAATGGGTTGGGTTTCCTTCAAATCTTTTTATGTAGTTTATTTTAAAACAGACCCAATACTTCTTTTTCTTTCTGTTAATTTTTTTTATACTTTCCATTTTTTATTTTATTCATTATTATTTATTTTATTTTCCTATCTTATTTATTATTAATCTTTCTTTTATTTTATTTTACTTTGTTGCTTTTTTTTTCTTTTCTTTTTACAAATTTTATATTATTATTATTTTTATATTTTATTTTATTATTATTATTATATTTTTTTAAAACATATTTTATTTAGCCCGGACGAAATTTGGTGTTGATAGTAATTACTTGTGAATTTGGGTAATGGAAGCTAGTTTTATATGTTTTCATAGATATTGTAATTATTTGTCTTGTGAAATTGGATATGAGAAACTAGTTGTATGTCGTTTATAAATGTTAATTTATTTTGAAATAGTGAATGATATGTATGATGTGTGAGATATATTTGTGAATTCAAGAGATGCTTTTATTGCTTATTTTTTTATAGATATTGTAATTGCTTGTTTTATTAGAATGAATTGGATTACTTTGGATGAATGCGTTTTTATGTATTCTATGATATAATATCAATGTTTATGAATGATGTGGTGTGTGATGGAGACATACCCATGTTAAGATTGTATCAGAGTCACTCAAATCACAAATGAAGATGACTAGGTGGTGAGAGTCCAATCCTGACTCATATGGGTTGACAGGTTAACATGATTGCGCTACGGTGTGAAAAAAAAAACCGGTTAGACCAGATCATATGGATTAACTTGATCTGTTGTTGTTTGGTTGTGATAGAAATTTTATTTATGAAAATATTTTTTCTTAAACTCTCTAGTTTACCCTTTTGTTGTGTGGTGTTTGTTTTGTTTTTGATAGTGTATTACACATAAGCAATCTGACACATGGTGTGAATTCTTAATGAGCTGATGAAGAAGTTTAATTTTATTTTATTTTATTGTGATTGTACAAAGATATTTTTAATAAATTTTATGTGGAAAAGTATATTTTAAAATATACTATAAATGTATGAATATTTATGTTTAGGTTTATTATATAATTCGTATGTGTTTCTATGATATGAATAAATATGAGATGTTATAGTTATTCAATAATATAATGTATGGATTTTCTACAATGTTTAAAACAAGTATAAATATAAGATGAAGACAAATGTTGAGAAAACATCATAACATATGAATATAAAGAAATTTTTAAGGGAGACTAGACGTAGACGACTTTTTTTTAAGGCCTAATAATTCCGTAAAAGGTTTATTTATATCCATTCTCTTAAATCCACTTGTACCTACAATATTTCTCGATCTTATAACTTACTCAAATACTTCTAAAAACAAATACAAAAACTATAACTTTTAGGAAATAAAATATTAAACTTTTTGATTATTTTAATTTTTTGAGCATATTATTAAGAAAAATCTAGTTTGATATTTCATTTTATTTAATAATTTATATTAGACGATATCTAAAAGTTAGAATTGTTAACTAAAAATGTAAACTAAATTGATAAATAGCTAAAAATAACATATTAAAATGTATACAAATTTAAGAATCAAGACAATGTCTCAATTGTGCAGTGACATCACCCACATCACCCAAATTCATCATGAGGAGTTCAATCAATAATGTTGATATTAATATAAAATCTAATGTTACATGTCTATAAAAGCATCTCATGATATGATATGATATGCAACAACACAAACATATTATCCAATGTGACAGTCATCTCACTAATGAAAATATAATGTTAGTATCTTGATGATACATTTATACAATATCTAATATGAGACATTTATCAACAGTTTCATAATTGATGTTACACAATGACAACAATGTAGAGTTAAGTACAACAACCTTAATATATGGATGAGGGATTCTAAATTTACTTAACTTGCCTCCATGTGATACAAAACTTAGAATTTTCCTAGATCTTAACAAAAATATATTAATGTTTCTAACTACAAATAATAACAAATAATCAAACATAAGGCCATTAGTTGAAATTTTTATTTTTTATCTCACCCTCCAAAATTTTAATGCAATCTGATAAGCATAACTCACAAGTAAACAAATATAAAAAGGTCCGCTAAGAAATCTCTACTACTAGTCATCATGTCCTCCTATAACTTCATGCAACACATTGTTACCAATGTGGGTGACAAATTGTTCTTGGTCTCTTGTGTGGATCGACATCTGTACCTAGCCTCACTTTGAGATGCATTACCTCTTATTTTAGCCATAGCTGAATAATGATTCCTTTATTAAAGTGTTTTCTAAAAAAATATATTCTAATTTTTACATATTAAAATACATTACTGGATTCAAAAATACATTACATAGTGTATAACCTGAAATATCATAATATATTTTGGAATATATTGTCAAGCTCGAAAATAAATGTGTATTCTGAAAAATAAAACTTCAAAAATAACTTTTGGATCTTGCAATATAGTACATCTGAGTAATATTCTTCTCCTTATTTCTAAAAGAAAGTACTACATTTTATATCAATCAATTAAACGCAATAAATAATACATAAAAAAAAACTAAAACACAACTTTATGAGCCACAATAGCCAATTAACTATTAAATGTGCATAAGGTGGATTCCAACCATGTAAAAGTTCAAAAGTCCAAACAAGATTTTTAGGAAAAAGATGAAAGTGTTTGTTTTGAATGATTTTATGTAGGTTATGAAGATCTCTACTAAGTTGAGTGAAGACATGAGAGGGTCTAGAAGCTAGAATAAAACCTTTGGCAATTATTATTATTATTATTTTTTATTTTTTTTAATAAAGATGTCTTATATATGATAAAGATTTTTACTAATCTTTCATTTAATGTAGGAAATTAATTCTAGCATTCTATAAAATCAAAAAATATTAAAAATTAATTTTAAAAGATACATTGTATTTATTTAATAAATAATTCATTGATAGTTCAGGATATCCCAAAAGAAAAGTGAAATATATGATAATAATATAAATTCAAAATAAGAGCTATTTTGTTTAATAATTAATCGTTACCATATGAAAGGATATAAAAGTCATATTTCTTAAGTTAAATGAATAAATTTTATTGATGATGTAATATTAATTAATTAATTAATTTTATTATAAATGTATTATATTTCAGAATTCAATAATTAATATAATTTAGTGAATATAATTTATAGCCAAATTTTAAATATAAATTAATTATTAAATATACTATATTATACAGTTTTTAATATATATATTATATTTAATTTCTATTAAGAATAATATTTAAAATTTAATTATATAATATAGTTTGGATATACTTAATTTGTTTGTTGGCCCTAAATATTGTTAGAATTTTATTTGCTCAATACTAGTTTTTTCATCTTAGTTTTTCTCAATACTAATTTTTTCCAGCAACTTTAATCCTGAAATTTTAATCAATTATTCCCAATATTAGTTCTTGAACTCTTTTGACGCAATTCCAACTCCTTAATTTCTAATTATTTGTAATTTTATTTTGTTATACAAGTTAAAAAATATATTAAATCACTTTGATGTCCAAGCAAAAAATATCGGACTAATATTTTGTACAATTAGAAATTTAAGAATCAAAATTGCATTAAAGATATTCCCTGACCAAAATTATGGATAAGTAAAAATTAGGAGACTAAAGTAGTGACGAAATAAATTAGGAATAGAAAATATAATTAAACCTTTATTTTATTTCCATAATATATTAAATAAATAGGTGAACAGAAGAGAGAATAAACAAATTAATACAAGTAGTTCTACATATTCATAATTATATTAAAGGAAAATAATATTATAATTACCAACAATATAAATGTGTGGATTTTTCTATAATGGTTTGAGCAAGTATAAACATAAGATGAAGACAAATGTAGAAAAAACATCGTAACATATAAATGTAGAGGAATTCTGAAAGGAGATTAGACGTAGAGGATTTTTCTTTAATGATGTAATATTCCGTAAAAGGTCTAATGCATCAGACAATTTCTTTTCTTGAGTTAATTTGTACTTTCAATATTCTGAATTTTGTAACTTACTCATATTTTTAGGAACAAATATAAAACTATAATTTTCAAGGAATAAACTATTAAAATTTTTGATTATGGTAATTTATTGAATATATTATTAAAAAAATCTAGTTTGATATTGTATTTTATTTAGCAATTTATATTAAGCGATACCTAAAAGTTAAAATTGTTAATTAAAATTGTAAACTAAATTGATAAACAGCTAACAATAAAAGATTGAAATGTATAAAAATAGCCCGATAAGTTAAGAAGTAATCAACTAGATCTCAAACTATTTATTTTTGTCGTAATAAATAAGTTTTAAAAAATAATTGATTGTATGTCATGATAATACCTCAATTGTGTTGTGGCATTACCCAAATCCATCCCAAAAAATTCAACCAAATGCTAATATAATTTCTAATGTTTCGTATTTACAAAAGCATTCCATAATGTTCATGTACACCAATGCAAACGGATCATTCAAAATAATGGTCATCTTACTCACGAGAAATTATATTGTTATTATTATATATTATCTTTCACTTTTTCTTATGGCTAATCATGCACTATCAATAAATCATTTATTAAATAAATATATTGTATCTATTACAATTAATTTTGAATATTTTATTTTATTTTATAGAGTGGTATAATTAATCTCCTACACTAAAAGATTAGTTAAGATTGTTTATCATATAAGACATCTTTACCACATAATAATGATAATCACTAAAAGTGTAATGCATTTGATACATAAAAAAAACTAAAGCACCACTTATTCATGAGTGACATTGCTTAGAAACAATAGTTATTTTTAAAGTAACTTGATCCTCACTTATTCAAAAAAATAAATCCACAATAGCGCATAGAGTTGGTGCAACAACTTCACCAACCATAGCCAATTAGTTGGTTAAATGTGCACAAGGTGGAGTGCAACCATGTGAAGGTCCAGAAGGTGGAACAGGCCCTTTAGGAAGAACATGAAAATGCATGTTTTTAATAACATGTGTATCAGCAGGAGCTTTAATCACATTATTAGCCTTATGTGGTTGATTTAGGCTTTGAAGATCTGGAGAAGGTGGAGTGCCGCCATGTGAAGGTCCTGAAGGTGGAACAAATCCTTTGGGAAGAACATGAAAGTTGGCATGAGTTCCAACTTTAGCTTTTCCTTCAATATTGATATCTTGAAGATCACGAATATTCGACTCAGATGCAACATTTTCTATCACTATGTTTAAGAAAACAAGATATAAAAAAAATGAAGTTAAACTAATAGTCATTTTGAATTTTTTGACAAGAATGTGAGAACCCCAATACTAACTTTTATACTTAAAAAAATTGTAATTATTATTATTATTTTTTTATTTTTTAAGTAAAGATGCCTTATATGGTAAAGAATCTTTACTAATCTTTCATTGTAGGAAATTATCTACCATTCTATAAAATCAAAAAAATATTAAAAATTAATTTTAAAAGATACATTGTATTTATTTAATAAATAATTCATAGTGCACGATATCTCAAAGAAAAGTGAAAGATATGATGATAATAATATAAATTCAAAATAATAGCTATTTTATTTAATAATTAATCGCTACTATATGAAAGGATATAAAAGTCATATTTCTTAAGTTAAATAAATAAATTTTATTGACGATGTAATATTTATTAATTAATTAATTTTATTATAAATGTATTATATTTCAGAATTCAATAATTAATATACTTTATTGGATATACTTTATAGCCAAATTTTAAATATAAATTAATTATTAAATATACTATATTTATACAGTTTTTACGATATATATTATATTTTATTTTTATTAAGATTAATATTTAGAATTTGTTTGTTGGCCCTAAATATTGTTAGAATTTTATTTGCTCAATACTAGTTTTTTCATCTTAATTTTTCTCAATACTAATTTTTTCCAGCAACTTTAATCCTTGAAATTTTAATCAATTATTTCCAATATTAGTGCTTGAACTCTTTTGACGCAATTCCAACTCCTTAATTTCTAATTATTTGTAATTTTATTTTGTTATATAAGTTAAAAAATATATTAAATCACTTTGATGTCCAAGCAAAAAATATCGGACTAATGTTTTGTATAATTAGAAATTTAAGAATCAAAATTGCATTAAAGATATTCCCTGACCAAAATTATGGATAAGTAAAAATTAGGAGACTAAAGTAGTGACGAAATAAATTAGGAATAGAAAATATAATTAAACCTTTATTTTATTTCCATAATATATTAAATAAATAGGTGAACAGAAGAGAGAATAAACAAATTAATTCAAGTAGTTCTACATATTCATAATTATATTAAAGGAAAATAATATTATAATTACCAACAATATAAATGTATGGATTTTTCTATAATGGTTTATAAACATAAGATGAAGACAAATGTAGAAAAACATCGTAACATATAAATGTAGAGGAATTCTAAGAGGAGATTAGACTTAGACGATTTTTCTTTAACGATGTAATAGTGGGCTTTTTTTTTTTCATTTTGGTGTACTTTTTTATAATAATGTCTAAAAAGGGTAAAAAAATATTTATTTATTAAGATAGGCAAATTTTGTCGGCTAAAAAGGATTTTACATTAAGAAATCCTTCAATAGAGGTATAATTGCTTAAATACAAGTGATATAGTCATTTCAATTAAAGACATTAATTAAAATATCTCATTTTCTTCTAAACTCATCTCTATGCAACCATTTTTCATTTATTGGACACTATATTTGTTACAAATTAAAAAATAATTAAATAATAATAATTAACAAAATGTAATAGAATAATTAAGACAAACAAATTTATTTTAATTTAAAACAAAAAGATATAATGACAATAATATAAATTCAAAGTAAGTACTGCATTTTATTTCAATCAATTAAACGCAATAAAAGGTACACCTTATTCATGTGCAACATTGCTTAAAAACTATAATTACTTCTAAAGTAACTTGATCGTCACTTATTTATGGTGCAACATGACAATAGTCCATTAGTTGATTAAATGTGCACAATTGCACAATGAGGTGGAGTACTGCAACCAGGTAAAGGTCCAGAAGGTCGAACATGCCCTTTAGGAAGAAGATGAAAGTGTTTGTTTTGAATGGTTCTATAAAGATCTCTACCAGATGGATGTGGAGGTGGATGTGAAGGTTCAGACCATGGAACAGGCCCCTTCTCCTTCGGAAGAACATGAAAGTGTTTGTTTTGAATAGTTCTATGAAGATCTCTACTAGGTGGATGTGGAGGTAGATGTGAAGGTCCAGACCATGGAACAGGTTCTTTGGGAAGAACATGAAAGTGTTTGTTTTGAATGGTTTTATGAAGATCTCTACTAGGTGGATGTGAAGGTCCAGACCATGAAACAGGCCCCTTGGGAAGAACATGAAACATGACAACTTTATCTATTTCTTCAATATTCATATCTTGAAGGTTACGAATATTCGACCCAGATGCAATATTTCTTATCACTATGTTTGAGAAAACAAGATATAAAAGCAATGGAGTTAAACTAATAGTCATTTTGAATTCTTTGACAAGAAAGTGAGAACCCCAATACTAACATTTATACAGAAAAAATTACAATAATAATAATAATAATAATAATAATAATAATAATAATAATTATTATTATTATTATTATTATTATTATTAAAGATGTCTTATATGGCAAAAGAAACTTTATTTCAATATAGGAAACTAATTCTACCATTCTATAAAATGAGAAAATATTAAGAATTAATTTTAATATATACATGGTATTTATTTAATAAATAATTTATTGATAGTGCACTATATCCCAAAAAGAAAAAAGTGAAAGACGATATATGGTGATAATAATATAAATTCAAAGTAGCACCTATTTTGTTTAATAATTAATCGTTACCATATGAAAGGATATAAAAGTCATACTTCTTATGAATAAATTTTATGGATGGTGTAATATTTATTAATTGATTAATTTTATTATAAATATATTATATTTCAGAATTCAATAATTAATATACTTTATTGAAAATACTTTATAGCCAAAATTTAAATATAGAGTATTTAGTATATATAATATGTTTATATAGTTTTTAATATATATATATATATATATATTATATTAAAAACTATATAAATATATTATATTATAGTAAAAACTATATAAATATATTATATTTAAAAAATCCTCTATATTTAAAATTTGGCTATAAAGTATATTCAGTAAAGTATATTAATTATTGAATTATGAAAAGTAATATATTTATAATAAAATAAATTGATTAAAAAATTAACATCATTAATAAAAGTTATTCATTTAACTTAAGAAATGCAACTTTTATATTCTTTTATATGGAACGATTAATTATTAAATAAAAGTAGCTCTTACTTTGAATTTATGTTGTTATTATTATATATCATCTTCTCTTTTTCTTTTGGCTAATCATTCACTTTTTCTTTTGGCTAATCATGCATTATTAATAATTCATTTATTAAATAAATATATTCTATCTATCAGAATTATTTTTAATATTCTTTTCACAATGTTGATAAACCTTTCAATCTAGGGGATTAATTATACTACTCTATAAAATAAAAAAGAATATTAAAAATTAATTCTAAAATATACAATATATTTATTTAATAAATGAATTATTAATAATGCATGATTAGCCAAAAGAAAAAGTGAATGATTAGTCAAAACAAAAGGAGAAGATGATATATAATAATAACAACATAAATTCAAAGTAAGAGCTACTTTTATTTAATAATTAATCATTCCATATAAAAGAATATAAAAGTTGCATTTCTTAAGTTAAATGAATAACTTTTATTAATGATGTAAATTTTTTAATCAATTTATTTTATTATAAATATATTATTTTTCAGAATTCAATAATTAATATAATTTACTGAATATATTTTATAGCCAAATTTTAAATATAGAGGATTTATTAAATGTAATATATTTATATACTTTTTAATATAATATATATATATATATATATAGTAAAAACTATATAAATATATTATATATACTAATATTATTATTATTGCATTTTTTTTCTATATAAATATTAGTATTGGGGTTCTCACTTTCTTGTCAAAGAATTTAAAATAACTATTATTTTAACTCCATTGCTTTTATATCTTGTTTTCTCAAATATAGTGATAGAAAATGTTGCATCTAGTTAGAATATTTGTAACCTTCAAGATATGAATATTAAAGAAATAGATAAAGTTGTCATGTTTCATGTTCTTCCCAAGGGGCCTGTTCCATGGTCTGGACCTTCACATCCACCTCCACATCCACCTGGTAGAGATTTTCATAAAACCATTCAAAACAAACACTTTCACGTTCTTCCCAAAGGGCCTGTTCCATGGTTTGGACCTTCACATCCACCTGATAGAGATCTTCATAGAACCATTCAAAACAAACACTTTTATGTTCTTCTCAAGGGGCCTGTTCCATGGTTTGGACCTTCACATCCACCCTGGTAGAGATCTTTATAGAACCATTCAAAACAAACACTTTCATCTTCTTCCTAAAGGGCCTGTTCGACCTTCTGGACCTTCACCTGATTGCAGTACTCCACCTCATTGTGCAATTGTGCATATTTAATCAACTAATGGACTATTGTCATGTTGCACCATGAATAAGTGACGATCAAGTTACTTTAGAAGTAACTATAGTTTCTGAGCAATGTCACACATGAATAAGGTGTACTTTTTATTGGGTTTAATTGATTGAAATAAAATGCAGTACTTACTTTCAGGAACAACGACAAGAGATATTATCCATATGTCTATATTGCATAATTCAAAAGCTATTTTGAAGTTTTATATATTAATATAAATTAAAGGTTTAAAAATTTTAAATAAAATTTAATTTATTTGTGAATTATTTTTAAATGTTATATTATTACTTAAAAATTGTCAATTATTGAAATGATGCAATACACGTTGAACATAAATAGAAAAAAAAATGACAATCATATATTGACTAAATAGTTTAGTTAATGGGCCACCAAATATTTTGTGTGAAATGGAACATAAATTTTATCTTTATCAAAACTCAAATTTTATCTTTATCAAAAAATCAATTACATCTTTATCGAAAATCAAATTTTATCTTTATAAAAAATCAAATGATATCCTTAATAAAATATCCAATTTTATCTCTATTAAAAACCAAATTTTATTTTTATCAAAAATCAAATTTTATCTTTATCATAATTTTATTTGATTTTTGCCATTAATTATTTAGATATTTTTTTAACAAACAAAAAATACAAATTTTAATATAAAAATACAATCATAAAATTATTATACTTATTTTAATATAATTTATTATGCCAATATAAATTTATTATGAAATCTAAAATAAAATAATTTATCAATTTTTCCTATTATAATTAATTAGTTAAAAAACCTATAAAATATTTTATTTATTTTCTTGGTAACATCCCAAAAATAACATGCATAAAACTAAGCATTCTACTAATCATAATTAAGATTCATCGACATACATTATTCCTTTAAAAACTAAAGTATTACAAAATTCTACAAAAATATAATTACAAAACATTTTCAAATTACTTTTTAAATTTAACCTATGTTTAAAAGCACCACTCATTCCAAATGATCATCCACAGATCCATCTGTCCATCTGTAATACCATCTGCTCCCGTGTCAAAAACATGATCATTGCAGACAGATATCAAAACAAAACAAAGGGTAAACTAACCAAAATTTTAATAATTCTGAGTATTATTTCAATTAAAACATAGAGATTAACACCACTAAAGTCTTTCATTCAGTTACATGCAACATCACAATACAAGACACTAACACACTATAGACTTGACTCTACTTTCGGAAGACTCGTGCATTGAATAGACCCTGAGATATGCACTTATCATACATCTTCAAATTGTGCATCCACATAGCCTCCACACAAATGAATCATCAATCATGTATAATAGGGTTAGTCTCTCTGAGACTTTCATGACCAGCTATGTTTCAAGTAGCAGTCACCCAGTTCAGACCTCCTTCGACTCTCACCACCTAGTAATGATCATCTATTTGATTCCTATTACTAGTAGAGTCAGGATATCAATCGTTATTGATCTGGTCCTTAGACAATGCACTTCCTAACTGACCTAGGCACGAGTGTTTCCTTTCCTGAAAACACTATGTCAAAGCTTTGACAAACTTCATCAATACTCTAACAATATCATATCATAACACAGATCTTAGGTGTTCACTAACTTTTCAATCTCAATCTCTACCTCAATCTCAAAAATGAAAGAAATCACTAAATTATCAATAGATTTAAATTTTTCAATTAATCTATTCAAATAAATAAATACATCACATTACAAAAGAATCAAACAATCAAAACTGAAAGTCGAAAAGAAGTTTATTTTTTGCCTAAGCGAAAATAATTTCGCCCAAGCGAAAATCCCCCTCATCCGAGCGAAAACTCTCTCCCTTGAGCAAAAATACTCCAAATAGCACACTTGCTCCAGAGCCATTTTCGCTTGAGTGACATTATCCTCACCTGAGCGAAGTTTCCATCTTGCTTGGGCAAAAACAGTCCAGAGAGAACACTTGCTCCTTGAAACCATTCTCGCCTGGGGGAGATGTGTCGCTTGGGCGAATTATGCAGAAAACAACAACTTCTATTGCCTCAGAGCTAACATGCATGCCTCAGATGACAAAAATAATAAGAATCAACATGCTTATACAATAAATGGTTTACCCTAGCACAAAATACCAACGCAACATATCAACATCCCATCAAGTTCACACAACTATCTCATACATGCAACATTCAATTCAACATTAATCCAACATTTCAGACCTGTACGAAACTTTACCAGATACAAATTGTATAACTACTACAATCATTTATCAAAAACTTATATTTATAAACCAGACAAGCACAGATTTCAGGTTAGTTTCCCTGACTTGAATTGCGGTTGAAATTCTCTCTAACAGTTTTGTCCTAATAGCCTAAACTCTTCAGGAACTCGAATTTGCATCAAAGGACCTCTGATCAACAACCAGACTAACACACTAGGAAACTGAGCTCACAGAGGCATCGTCTCATGGCTCAGAAGTCACATGCAAGCTCAATAAGCAGAGAAAAATGAAAACCTAAAATTGGCTCTAAGGGAAGGGACAAAAAACGAACTTACTCTATTGGAGATTTTGATCAGATAGACTTGCTTTGTTCTTCACCATGAGTCCAAAGGTGGGCTCCGCTCGAGAAACTAATGGAAGATAGACGCAAAGTCTTAGAGAGAAGTTAGAGAAAAGGAGGTCACAGGTTTTAGAGAGATGGTGGCTCAAGTGGGAATGAGACTTGACAACTAACTTTTCCTATAAATACGTGTTTTCAGTTTAATAATATAATAATCAGATGCTCATTCCACTCTTACCACTTCTACTCAGATGATAGATTTATTAGGTTGTTACATTCTCCCCAACAAGAAAAATTTTCTTCTTCGAAAATTGACTGACTAGGAAAAAGGTGAGAGTGAATTTCGCTAATGGTCTCCTCCAACTCCTAAGTGGAATCACCAACTCTGACATCCCATAATACTTTCACCAGGCTTTGCCTCTGAGTTGCTTAGTCTGCTGGTCTACAATTCTGATTGGTTGGGCTTCAAAGATCAACTTCTCCTTGACTTGCACTTCATCTACTACTAAGATATGGCTAGGGTCAGGCACATATTTCTTCATAGTCATAAATGTGGATGATCATTTGGAGTGAGTGGTGCTTTTAAGCATAGGTTAAATTTGAAAAACAATTTGGAAATGCTTTGCAATTATGTTTTAGTAGAATTCTGTAATACTTTAATTTTTAAAGGAATAATATTGTATGTCGATGAATCATAATTATGATTAGTAGAATGTTTACCTTTATGCATGTTATTTTTGGGGTGTTACATTCTTTGTTTTTTTTAATTTAATCATTTTTATATTTTATCTTAATTTTAATAAACTAATATTCACAAATTTTAATAACTATTACAAAAAAATGTTATTACAGAAAACAAAAGAGTATTATTTCAGAAATTAAAAAATAAAGAATGTTATTTAGAGAAATAAAAAAATAAATAGTGTTATTGAGGGAAACAAAAAATCAAAGGATGCTAGTGAGGTAAAAAGACTTTTTTACCTAAATAGCACTCTTTTACTTATTATTTCCCTTAATAGCACTTTTTATTCTTTAATTTCTCAAATAGGACTCTTTGTTCTTTAATTTCTCAAATACTATTCTTTATTTTTTAATTCCTCAAATAGCATTCTTTTTTATTTTTCTTTTATTTTTTTATTTTTTTATTTTTTATATCAATTGTGTTATCTTTTTTATATTTTATTTTTTTTTTACTATTACTTCAATTGTGTTGTTTTTTTCTAAGAGTTATTAAAAGTTTTAATTATTAGTTGATTAAAATTAAATAAAAAATAAATAAAAATAACTGAATTAAATTTTCTGAAAAAAAGTAACACAAAGAGAACATGTCCCAACATTGTTGGAGCGTCCATTTCTTGTCATTTTTCGTTTTACACAAATTTTATTTTATTTTTGCTATTTAATTATTTAAATATTTTTTTAACAAAATAAAAATATATTTTTTTAATTCAAATAACAGTTTTATAATTTATTATAATTTTTTCTTCCGATTTCAATTTTAATACAAAATATATTTACAAAATTTTATCTCTATCACAAATCAATTACATCTTTATTGAAAATCAAATTTTATCTTTATAAAAAAATTAAATGATATGTTTATCAAATATCAAATTATATATTTATAAAAAATTGAATGATATGTTTATTATTATTAATATGTTAACAATTACCGATAGATTAAATTCGTCAAAATTGACAGTCAATTTATCAATAGATAATTAAATAGTAAATTTTTTTTTAGGTAATTATTGATGGATTAATTTTGTCGGTAAATTAAGTGTAAATTTTCCATCTATAAAATCTGTTAGTAATAATAATTTACTGATGAATAAAATTTTGTTGGTAATTTTTTTTTGTTATTTTACGTTTTTTTTTACCATGATTTGTAATTAATTTTTCCATTAATGAAACTCTTTAGGACTTTTTATAGGAGACTAAGAATAATTCAAGTATTTATGGTAAATTAATATAATGTTATGGTATTTTTTGTTTGACGGTCTAATGTTAAAAGTTTAGTGTTTTATTCAACTTTTTTTTAGTTCGCTTGTACCTTCAATATTCGTGGATCTTGTAATTTACTCAAATATTTTAAAGAAAAATATAAAACTAAAAATTAATAGACATTTTTTATTGTAATTTATTGAGCCCTTTATTAAGAAAAAATATAGTTTTATATTGTATTTTATTTAGCACTTTATATTAAACTATACCTAAAATTTATAAACACATTCTTCCTACACCTCTATACTTTTTTCATGCATCTCGAATAGACACAACAAATTGATCATTATAACTTTAATAAAAATAAATAAATAAACCCTACACCTTTTAAAATTTTTTATTCTGAATTATACCTGAAATATAAAAATTGTATTATGAATTATACATGAATATAATTTTTTTTAATTTAAAATAATTTGAAATACAAAAATATATTTCAAATTATATAATTTTAAATATAAGAATTATATTTCAAATTATTATATTTTGAAGTGTACAATCGAAATGTAAATTATTTCAGATTGTACAAATGATATTTTTAGTATTTTGGAAAAATATAAAGATGCAGAACGAAGTCATGAAAGTGCAAGAAGAACATGATAATAAAATCTAGACAAAAGATTAATAAGCTTATACCTATATTATTGGACTCATCCTAAAATAAAGGATTTACTAATTGAACCATTTTTTTACTAAACAACCCTTAGACTCAGGAGGTGGCATTTCTAACTGTAGATAATAATAATAAATGACCATACATAACATCATTAAGGGTATGTTTGTTTCTGCAAAGGGAAAGCTTCACACAGCGGAAATGTACAGAAAGTCCGAAATTCAAAAAAAAAATAAAAAGTGAATAAAATATAAATCCAAACATAGTATTTTTTTTCGCTGTAGGAGAAGATTTGTGGGGAAGTAACCATTTATCATACTTTCTAATATAATTAATTTAATAATTTATTAATATATATATATATATTTATATTATAACAAAATAAATAAAAATATTTATAAATAATAATTAATGATAATAATAATAATAATTATTAATAAATTTAATAAAATTATAAATAATAATAATAATAAAATATTAATAAAAATAATAAATAATAAATAATAAAGTAATAACAAAATAAAAATAATATAAAACAAAATATCAATAAATATTAGAAAGTACAAAAAAATAAATTACAAATAATAATTATAATAATACAAATAAAATTGTAAAATGATAATAAAAATAATGATAATTAAAATAAATTTATAAAATAATATTGTTATTATTATCAATAATTTTCTATATATTTTTAAAAAATAATATTAATTACATTAAGTTAATTAATTACATTTTTTTAATTATAGAAAAATTATAATTTTATATATTAAAATATTATTATATCTATTACATTATTTACAAACTTTTAACTCAAATCTTATCATCTTTCTCTTAATTCAAATAATCAAACTTTCCACATACTTTTCTCAAATCATCTCAAATCCAAACCATCCCAAATCCAAACCAACCCTAACTGAATTATTTATTTCTTACCTCATCCTCCTCTTAAATTCTTAATACATCATAAGCAATATAACTCAACTCATAATATCAACGTATCAAAATACTCCTAAGGAAATCCTTATTATTCATCATGCTCTCCTACAACTTCACATAATAGATCACCCACCAATAACAACTTGTTCGGATCTCTTATGCCGAACGACGAGGTCTTGATATGCACTATTTCTAATTTTAGCCATAAATACCTCGTATTGGAGTCTTAGAAAAAAAAAAAAGTAACATTTTACAAAATTTTTATAATATCCCAAATTTATTAAAAAAATTTCAGAATAAACATTTAAGAAAAGTATTCCCGAGTGAGGATCCGACCCTACCCTACGCAAACGGGTTGGTGCTAACCTCGAAAAGGCCACTATGACCCGACCCGACCCTGTAGAAGCAAATATATTGATTATTTGAGTGGAAAGTGGCAACCGTTGGAAACATAATATTTGAATGGCAACTGTATTTGGCGGGTGAAGACGGATTTCCATCTGTCTTTTTCTTCTTAGAAGGAATAATACTAAAAACAAGAACAATAATAATATGATAATAAAATGTGGAATCTTGAACATGATTGGTACTCTCCCAAGAGTCTTCTGAGCACTCCCACCCATTATGATTTTCCAGTAAATCATTCACCATCCCTCAATCTTAGTTTCAATCTTGCAACTTTTGTATTTGTTTATTCATTATTTTTATTTTGTCCAGGGTGATCGCTTCATTCCCAACAGGAGTTTGATGGATCTTGATCAAGCCCAGAGTTTGCTCACAAACAGGACCAAAAAAATTCAGAATAAAAAATTCAATGTATCATCCCTCTTTTTCACTCATTTTATGTGTTTGTTCTCTTTTTGAACCATGACTTTTGAACCTTTTGAATTTTGATGGTTGGGATTGTACCCCTTCTTTACTGAGATTCAAAGAGTTCTTTTTGGTTTCTAAAGTTGCCAACTTTTTCCTCACAACTCAAGGAAAGCCATTCTTGTTGAAATTCTTGAATGTGTATCTACTTTTCCCATGGTTGGTTGTTTTTTACCACTACAAAATACATTTTTTCTTGCCTCTGCAATATTTGGTGCATCAGATTCTGAATGTGTTTATATTTTATTTCCATTGTTGAAGTTATCTTGTCAGAGAAATCATGTGTATTCCGGCTTTATATTGTGTGTGTTTTTTCTCTATATTCAATGACAGGATGTGTATAGACAGATAGTGGATGAGAAACTAAGTTTGGATTCAGAAGGAAAGCCATTTAGGATGTTAGTGTTTAGAGGAAGTCCAAAATCAAGCAGAAAATCCATTCGTTACATTGATGAGATACGAGAGGAAGAAGCAGCGGCATTGCAAAACATAAGCAATCAACATCACAGTTCTAGAAGATTGCCTAAGGTTTTATTCATATCAGTGTGTGTTTTTCTAGTTTTTTTTGTTAATGATACTGTTTTTATTGTATATTCTATTTTTAGATAGTGTGCTCAGTTCAATTTGTTCAATCATTTATTTATTGTTGAGTGGTAGAATTTATATCTGTCTAAGCAAAAATGTACCTTTATGCCTTTGGTGTGACCTTGTTCTAAATGTTCTTCAGTACTAACCCTAAAACGTATCAACACAAATACTTTACTTTTGTGATTGTCGGCCAAAACAATATTCCTAAGTTGCCGTTGACAAATTACATTTGTGATGTTTTTTCTATTTATCTTATTGAAAAGAACAACTGAACACAACTAAATTACATGCCTTTGCAAAACTATGAAACTCATGTCACTGTCAGAACATTCATGTTTAGATATACTACATCATAACAGGCTAATATGTCATAGATATATTACATCATAAACCATAAAAGGGAGAAATTTTCATAACTAGTAACTTGTGTATTTTCCTCAAATCAGCTATATATCCAATATTCAAAGCCATGATCTTATGCTGCACTCTGATTGGATGAATGGCATAACTACACTTGCAGGGAGAAGCAAGGATATTGGATGCACCGAATATTAGAAATGATTACTATGCAAACATCATGGATTGGGGGAAAAACAACATCCTTGCTGTTGCTTTAGGCTCAAACATGTACCTTTGGAACTCAGAGAATAGTAATGTGACAAAGTTGTTTAATGCCACTGGCAACGATTTTCCTACGAGTGTTTCCTGGTCAGAGGATACCAAATACTTGTCAATAGGATTCAAGAGCTCAAAACTTGAACTCTGGGATGCAGAAACTTCCAAACCAGTATGTTTCTTTCTTTTTATGGGGCTTCTCTAGGGTCAGCAAGTAGTTAGTTACACACTACAAATGTGTGCACATAACTCAGTTTTTAACTTTCAGATAAGGATCCTCGAAGGTCATGGTGAAAGGATAGCAACCATTGCATGGAATGGTCATATTTTAACTTCTGGAAGCCATGACAAGTACATTTTAAATCATGATGGTAATCACTTGGTCCTTTCAACCCTTTTCAGATTATTGAGTGTATAACAACATAGTGATGAGATAATTTAACATGTTGACGTTTCATGGTCTTGTAAGCAGTTAGAGCAAGAACAAATGTGATATCCCGGGTAAAAGCACACACAGCAGAAGTTTGTGGTCTGAAATGGTCAAGGAGCAACATATTGGCAAGTGGTGGAAATGAAAATCATATTTATGTATGGGACTTGGCTAAGATGAGTTCCTCCAATTTCTTGCACTGTTTTAAGGACCATTGTGCTGCAGTGAAGGCACTTGCCTGGTGTCCTTATGATTCAGGTGTGCTTGCCTCTGGAGGTGGCACTGAAGATAGATGCATCAAGTTATGGAATGTGAAAAATGGAACCTGCATTTGCAGCATAGACACAAAAGCTCAGGCAAGACAGTTATTTGTTTCCTTGTTTTGGTAACTTTGTTGTTAAGTATTAAGCATTGTCATTAGCCAAAAAGAATGAATCAACATTTTCTTAATTGGACTGATGCATTTCATGCAGGTTTGTGGATTAGAATGGAATAGACATCACAAGGAGCTATTGAGTGGTCATGGATTCAGCACAAGTGCACATCACAACCAACTTTGTTTGTGGAGATATCCATCAATGACTAAAGTGGGAGCCTTGGACCGTCACACTTCTCGAGTACTCGATCTATGTCAGGTATGTTGCAACGTCACTATGAAACATCAGAAGATTAATGCAACATGTTTCATTCATCAAAGTGTGAAATAATGAAATTAAATATTTAGCATCATCACTATGAAGAACATGAGTACGAATTTCAACATTATGTTTGATGAGTCCAAGTTTGGTGAACATGATGAAACAATTTAATCTTTGATAGTTACTTAAAATGAGATTATTGTTATGTTTTGCAGAGCCCAGATGGTTTAACTGTGGTGTCAGCTGGGGCAGATGAAACTCTTCGCTTTTGGAATGTATTTGGGCCACCTGCCATTAATAATTATGAGACAGATCTGGATAACCTTTTGTCTCTCAAGGTGTCCCCATTAAGGTGATGGAAACAACACAATTTTCTTCATTCTTGCTTATAAATTGTAAGGTTGACATTGGTCTTATTATACATTAGCAATCTTATTTTAGAAAGTAGGTAATGCTTAGGCTTATACCAAATATTATTTGGTTCAAACAGTCAGCTCTCTCATCCATTTAAGTGAATATAATTATTAACTTTAAGTATTAATACATTATATGAAATTTGTTATAATGTATTAAAAATTATATATCTATGTATCTGTCTTTACTTGATATATAATTACATTTATTAATTTAAAAATATTAAAATATTTAAAGCAAAGTTTTTCATTAATTTGAATATTTAAAAAAAATATGTTGAGAGTGGCAATGAAATATTTCAACAAATGAAACATATCATTTTGATTGCAAGGCAAAAGAATACAGCAGGCTTCACAGATAGCACTGCCAAAGCTCAACTAAGATTTGTTTCCCCTTTGGGAAATAACTTTTTGTTCTCTGACAACATCAAACTCTAATTGGTTTTTGCAAGACAATCCATAAATTAAGGCTTAAAGCCATCAGGGCATGTCTAAACTATGTATGAAGCATTAAATTACAACATTTATCATAGAACAAAATTTGCAGCTTGAAGTGATTTAGCCTCTATTATACCACATCCAGCTAGTGCAAAGAATACATATTTCTAAACTCCACATGAAAAATATTTCACTCATCTGCACCCAAGTCAGCATCACTATCAGAATAAATCTCAGGAGCAGCTTCACTGCTTCTAGGTTTCTGTTCTTCTCTTTTATTCCTCTCAGCCTCTTTCTCCCTCTCCACAATTCGAGCCTTAGCTTGCTCCAGTCTTGAGCTGACTGCATCCCAAGACACAAGCTTATCCATGAACGCTGATATATAATCAGGGCGCTGGTTCTACAAAGATAACAAAGCAGTCATAGATGTATATTTATCTATTGAGCAGAATTATCAAAGATAGTAATCACTGTGAAATTCTCTGAACTAACATCTTACCTGAAAGTCAATGTAGTAAGCATGCTGAATAAAAGTGAAATATTATGACAAAGTCAGCAAAATTTTTATCAAAGAAATGAGATGATAGTTTTAATGTCCTCAAATCCACTAGAACAAAGTAAACTAGATTAGTACCTCCCAGACATCAATGGTAAGGAGTGGCTGCAAGAAATTAATATTGAATCTTGTCAGACATTTTAACCATGATGCTGGGGCCTTACCATAGCATTCATGTTTTAAAATATAAAATGAATTTTGAATATTATAGCTAATCCTTATAACTTACATGATAGTAGTTCCAAACAAGGGGGTTCACAGCATTGGGAGTCTTCACCACAACTAGCTTCTTGTCCTCGTCAGATGGAAGAGGATTCACAGCATTTCCCACGTCAAGTTTGGTTTCTTTATCTATATATCAAAAGGAAAAAGAAGGGTAAAGGCTACTTGCTAGGTTAGATATACCAAGAAAAATAAAAAATGAATGCCAGAAGATTAGAGTGTGATCATAAGGGTATTTACTCACAGGCAAGCCATGCCCATCCTGAACCAAATTGTGTTGAAGCAGCAGCCTTGAACTCGTAAAGGAATTTTTCAAATGAACCAAAGTCTCTTTCAATCAGCTTTAGAAGATCCCCATATGGCTTTCCACCACCACCGGGTTTCATGGACTCCCAGAAGAAGTCATGGTTCCATGCCTGCAAAACGTTGAACATGATTGCTATGCAATGGTTTAGAAAAATAGACAAAACTTTATGATCACAAGTATGCATGCCTGTGCTGCATTGTTGAAAGCCGGAAGAAAGTCACCCTTATTGTATGAAATAACTACAACGTTCTCCAGTGACTTCTCATCTAGATCCGTTCCATCAATTTGCCTGTTTAGATTATCTACATAAGTCCTGTGATGCTTCCCCCAATGATATTCGAGTGTCTCGTGACTCATAACTGGCTCCAAAGCATTCTGAGAATTTTCATTATGACAGTATTGGTAAAAATATGTATTATCAGTCCAGCATCAACATAAAAATCTCCACAAGTACAAGACATATGGTAGGTCATTGCAAAAACTACAAGAAACTCTTCTGACATTGGTTAATCAGTTCAGTGTAACTGATGTGCTGCACAGAAAGAAATTAAATGGCTAGCTGTAATAAACTGAAGTCTGCCCAACAGAGTGATTGTAATTATAGTAATTCAAGTCAATGCGATATTAACTTCAAGAAAAATATACAGCCAGGCTAAATCTAATTTTATGGCAATTGCCATGTTTCATTTCAAGCACAGTTCTCTTTAAAAGTTTGCCAACTTGAAGGAAAAGTTTGCCAACATGTTTCATTGGGAGAAGCACAGCACTAAAGCAAGTAATTGTAGTTAGTGAGTCCAAAGCCTTATAAACCCCACACCAAAATCTCATTTCCAAGGTGGACCTCAAGTCCTATACCTTGCAATTGGATCCAACACAATTAATTTTAATAAGTAATAAATGGAATAAAGGACAAACTTTAGATCTTACCAGTGGATACGGTGGTGGCTTCAGCTCAAACTTTGCAGTGATTTCAATACGTCCAGCTTTCCTTATACATCTACTCTGCAGCATTCAACATATTTTCATAAAATTAAAGGCCAATAAAACAATATTCTTCTTACATTTTTTTTCTTTTAAGAAGATGAAAGAGTGAGAGGTTTAAATAGACAAATTTTTAAACAGGACATGCTTTTCCAGCCAGAAAATTTAAGTGAAAAGCCCAATATGATCGGACAAACATTCCAAATCACAGACAATGTTACACACTTAAAATCATAAAATGTAGTAGTAATCCATAAAAAGGTCATAGATTGGCTGTAAAGTTTGAGCATTTATTGTTGAATTGAAGGTCAGATTCATATTCAATATATCAATTTCGTTCACTTCTTTCCATAAGTCGTTTTTCTAATAGGTCACCTTACACATTTCAGCCGATTTTACATCGATAGGCCTGGAAGTTTTCTTTTAGTTATAGACTCCTTTTCTCATCTCTTGATTTGAAGTGTTCTTTTTCTCACAACATAATAACTATGTGACCCTGGAAGTTTTCTTTAGTTATAGACTCCTTTTCTCATCTCTTGATTTGAAGTGTTCTTTTTCTCACAACATAATAACTATGTGACCCAAAAGGATACTAAGCAACAGGTGATAACAGATTTGAGTTTCGCAGAAACAGATTTATGCAAGGGATTCCAGAGACACCCTAAACCACACTACACTTAGTGACAGTAAAAAACCAACATCTAGCATCAGACATTTCACATTTTCCTACATTCGGAGATTTAAAGGAATATGTATTTAAGAGTGTTTGACAGCTCATAATATACATTCTGCAATACAGGAATTGACCAATGCTATTACCACTGAAAAAAAAAAATCCAATATCCTCTTTCAAATGCTAAAACTAAATATACTATGCAGTACAGGTTTAAGAAACTAAGAGAATGTCATTGTAACGAACATGTTCTTCACGTCCCACGGTATAATATTTATAGGAGAAATATTAACAACACACTCTCCATCACACTCTTCACACTTGTAATTTAATAGTTTTTAGTAAATTTTAATCAATAGCAGAATGTACAAAGTGTTATACATTTTGAGCATTCCAAAAGCCAACAAATCCCATATTACTTAGTTTTCTCACTTTCAAAGGGCTTTATATATCAAGACTCTCAAATACATTCAAAGTGGACAGCAAAGGCGGTATTTCTTACACTCATGAAGTCATGGTCTCATTTGAGTTTTCTGGACATTGTTCATGTTCTAAATCAACTTTTACTACCCAAAGTGTGATGCTACTCTTTATATTTTTATAATATCCACATTTTTTATATTTTTGTAATATCATTGTCAAACCAAGTCTTAATTTTGTATGCATTTGTTCATGACTAAGAAGCCCAAACCAACAAATAGACTAATCTTAAGCCTTCTCTTGTGCACATAAATAAATTGTTCTTCACTTCCTACTTGTTTATGTAGTCCAAAAAAGGGCACTCCAACGAGGAAGAACTCATATGAATTGAATTTCAGTAAGGATTCCATTGGTAAACACAGCAAGCAACAGCAAAAGACACATGACAATAAAAATAAACTTATATTATTCCTTTTCTATTAAAAAAAATCAGATAAATAAGTTATTGATCCCACATAAATTTAAAAATTTTGAGTTCTAGTCCCTCTAAAAATTTTTGTGAACTTTTAATCCATTTTTATTGCTCATAATCAGTCCCAGGGAGGGACTAAAAATGGGAACAAAGGGTAAAATTTAACTCCTTACAGAAGAATTATGAGCCATAAAAATATGAGGAAATGAAAATGGGAATCAAATTTTAGAGGACCAAAACTAAAAATCTGAATTGGATGCGAAACAAAAACTTACTTATCCCAAAAGGAAAGAAAAAACATTTCTTAAAATGCTAAAATTGTGTATTGGAAATGGAAATGGGCCATAAGTAATGGTTGGAAAGCAAACCTCTTTCTTCCATTTATTCCACAATTTGAAGGTACCCAAAGAGAACCCTGCTAGCCAAACGAGAACCCATGTCAGAGAGAAAGAGATGAGTGAGAGAAGAGAGAGAAAGGTGGAACCTTGAGTTTGGGGAGGAAGAAAAGGCGAAGGTGAGAGAAAAGTAGAAGCAGCAGTGGAAGTGGAGGTTAGCCAATTCATCTTCTGGTCTGCCTCTGCTGCTTACTGAGCTGTTTCAAAAGGCTCTCCTAATCTTCTTGTCTGTAACACCGCTACAGTATAAAACCAGACACTTCGGAATACATGGTACAATCCTCGTATCTACTCTTCTAACACTTCCTTATCTACTTGTTTCTCAATATTTTCATCTCTTTTTGTTTTACTTTGATCTCACACTAAAGCTTTGTTTTCAGTAGATATTATCATAAAGAGAAGAGGTACGAATAAATAAGATTTAGTTTTTCTAATATTTTATTTTACCTGATAATAAGTTTTAGTTTCAATTTCGGTTGTTTATTTTTGTACGAAATTTGTTTTTTTTTTTTATCTTTACCAAAGTTTAATGTGATCTCATTCCTTTTGTAATTTCTTTTTATTATTTTTCTTTAATAATATTTGTTTATGTATGAGGTCTTACCCTTTTATAAATCTTTAAATTAAAAGAGTTTTAATTTAGTTTCTGATTTGATTTTTACACACTAAATTAAGAAATTAAAATGAATTTTTTATTTCTTTATACAAATTATTACTGTTTAAAGAATCGTAAAAGTATGTTATTTTTTTAATTAAAACAAAACTAATGAAAAAAGGAAATTATTTCTCTTTCATTTCATTTCAAGATGTGGGAAAAGAATTTTTATTGAGTTAGACATTACCCCTTCTTAAATTTAATCTTTTGGTCTTTCTTATTTATTATCACTTTATTTATACCAAAACAAAGGAAAAGTATTTCTAGAAATAGAAAGAAAAATATTATACAACAAGAAATAAAACTAATATATATATACACACACATAACAATTGTTATATATAAGCTGATTTTGTTTGCGTGATTATTGTCTTCATTTTTGGAGGGAATTGTGAATATGTTTCATCATAAATTTACTTATTTATTTCTCTAAACTGAGATAATGGATCTTATTAGATTTTAAGATTACATCACACTTCCAAAGATTAGTTTTTCTGATTTCTCCGCCAATTATTTATTTTATTACACTATTTGTTTCGTGTTAGCTTTGCATCTTCGAACAAGAGTAAGGCTTCGAACAACAATATTTAATATTTAAACTCTTGATTCAATGAATCCATTCAAAACTGATCAAAAGGGCATGTGTCAATGTACATCAATCATCCCACCCAATAATGTAATTTGATTTGCTTCCCAAAAGTGTTTCCTAATCAAATGTAAATTAAATTCATCTTTGTTCCAGCTCAGAGTTACTCATGCCAACTTATGCTTTAAGATGTCATATTTTGTAGATTCCATGTCTAAATTGCAAATATTTTTCACACAAAATTAATAGGGTCATAAATCGTTATGTTCAATCCTTAGTTGAACTCTCAAGTTTTTTTATGCATGTGAGAATATAAATGACTGGTTTAGAATATAGTTTTTGGATCCTGAAAGTAGTTATTCTCACCAAATAAGAATAGATGTGAGACATGAAGAGTAAAGAATCAATAGATTTAATCAAATAACACAAATTAGTGGTAAGTCTATGTTGAAGAAGATCTCATGGTAAACTGTTTTATGGTGCTCATGGGAGCTTATGCCCAAACCCTTTTCCTTGGGACAAGATCTGATGTCTTTATTTGATCTATCTTTGCAGCAACAATAAAATCATTCATACTTAAACCTCCTGCAAAATTTTGAACCATTTCCACATCATGTTACAAGATGAGAATACACAGGACATATTTAAGGATGAAAGAATAACATCTCTTGACCATATAGCAACAATAATATGAACAGTTTACAAGACATTTTAGGTTAAACCTCAGTAACATCATTGTATTTAACCATACATAATTGTCAAGATTAGAAATTAGCAGTCATATAACTACTTACCAAATCTATTTTTATTTTATTAAAATTTTGACCATTTAAATAAGTTGTAATATCAATATTTACTATCTCATTCAAGTGACTACCATTTCTGAGGTATATATAATGAGCAACTCTCTTATACACACATTGGCACCTACTAGATGATGTTCCCTGTGGGGGTGTTAGTGCTAAATAGAATGAAAGCAACTGATTATATAGGAATTTTGATGGTATGGAACTGAAATGAAAATATTCTATGGTATTGAATGTGATCCACAAGAAGCGTGCAAGTTTATTGCTTACCAATGGAAGTTGTCCATAGTTCTGCCCTGACTTGATTTGGTTGTTCTAAGCAGATATTAGGGAAATGGCCTGCAGCCTCAGCAACCTTAGAGATCCTGTTAATTAGTTCAACCCCACATTTAAAATCTCTCAATTTCCACAAGCATTGAAGTTTTTGTCCACCTTCCTCATTCACAAGTCTCCAGCCCACAACCTACAAAAATGAAGAGAAAATAGGTTCTAAGAAGGTGGAAAACGCAAAAAGGACCATCACATACATAGCTATTCATTTTTCTCAAAACATAATTTTATAACAGGTAAACTATTAAGCTCTAAAATCAGTGTTTATCACTGAAAATGCCAATTGAAGCTAAAAGCTATCCAGAAGAATTATCCATCACCTCACTTTCTAAATCAAAATTCTGAATGTCAAACTACTGTAAACAACATGAAAGCGATATTTAGGCAACTTTGTTTCAAGTAAATAAACATAACCAAATCAGCTACAATAAATAACATGATCGGATTTTAAAACTCCAGAGGCGGAAAGTTAACAAACACTACCATAAAATCGCAACTATCTGCTTGTTCAACATTTTGCATAGTAGTTCCAACGCACACTTATCATTGGACTTGGCTAACTTGTGTTGACTCAATCAAAAGTTTTCAAGATGTACAGAAACAGATCACATATGATGCTTCTCAGTACAGAACCAAACTAAAAAATCCACATTTTCAGAGTCTAAAATGTGAACGATCCAAAGCATACAATAGAATGTTAGCATATTCATTCTACTGTTTCGAGCATACTATCCTTTATTATAGACTAAAATTTATTGGACATCACAAATTTATATAGATCGCACAGAAAGTCCAAACAGGGTCACAACTTCATGCACATGAGATCTACTACCTTAGCTATCCACTTTGAAGATATATAGAGGGTCATTGTAAGTGTGGAAACCAAGCAACATGAGACTAGTTGCCTTTTGTAATACCAAAATGCATAAGAGTAGTTGAGTATTATCAACTCTTTCTTGTTATTTGAAAATCTATGTTAGGTTTTAGTCCAACCTTCCTTTTTACTCCTCCCAGTTTATAACATCTACTCCCAATTATTGTAATTTTTCTTACACTTTTTGGTCCTTGCCATCAAATATCAGTTTACTTTGTTTAATACAACTCATTAATTAATATCCATATCATACTAAACAACAATGTCAACTGGAACCAAAAAGCCAATCATCTTGTTTCAGTTACTGAGCCTATTTGGATAAATTTTATCCAAACAAAATAAAAAAGAAAAATAAAATGAGTTTATTACTTTTAAATTAAAATTAGTTTATGCATAAATATAAATCAACCGTTCTCATATCAATTGTCCACAGCTTAATATTTTTTTATTCACTATTTAAAGTGTATTTTGACAAGTTTCTCCGTAAAAACAGTAAAAAGGAAAAGTTAGAAAGAAAAAAAAAAGTTTATTTATGACTTTATTAAAATATTTTTATGTAATTTTTCTTGGAACTACTGGAGGGTAAATTTCAAATTGTCCCTAGCATATACTACGAGGTGGGTGGTTGTTGTTACCTTTCTGACGAGCACCTGAGCGTCATGTTCTGAGATGGGGCGTTGCGAAGGGGAAATGGGAGCACAGTCCTGCTGTGAGAGAGAGAGAGCAGAGATATTGGGGATGAGGATTTTGTGTTCGGTGTTGCCGTATCCCAGCACCTTCTCTCCGAACGAGCTCTCCAATTCCGCCGGAAAAGGGTCCCTCGCCCCGAAGTCCCCCAGGAACTCATTCGCGTCGATGGCGCGCGTCACCACCAGCGACCCCACCCGGTTTCCACCGCGACTCAGCGACGGGGCGATTGTGGGCCACGTCATCGCCTTCGGGTGCATACCAAGAAACACAAGGTTAAGGTTAAGGTTGAAGCTACATGTGGTAGCCATCTAAAACGACACACTGTGTGTGATGTTTGGTAGAGAACGAAGTTGTTTTGTTTGTGACCTGTGTGAGTTTTAAGGAAGGAAGAGGCAATGGTGTGGCTTATATTCTCTATCCCCTATCACCATAAAAATTCATATTTGTGGATTTCTTTTGTTTATATATATATATATATATATATATATATATATATATATATATATATATATATATATATATATATATATATTAAATAAATAAAACAAACTATTTAAATATTGTGTTTATAAGAACATTATATTTTATAATGTGTTTACCCTATATTTATTAGTCAGTATTATCTTGAGTCTGTTTAGTGAGCCATTATAGTAGTTTATACTATTTTGGTCAAAATTATTTGTATTAAACTTTGCACTTATATCACTTCAAAATATTTTAGAACATGTGATGTAATTTTGTTAGAATATAAACAACTATTTAAATGGTATTCTAAAAGTTTTTGCAAATTAAATTAAGTCTATAAAAAACTTCATATGAATAGAAATTAATTCGTCTCTATCACACTGCTATATTTTTATCGATAATAATAATTTTAGAGTTTAAGCGATTATTTCGTAAATAACTATAACTGCGAGTTTTAGGATTTTTTTTATACTTCTGTTAAATTTTAATTCACTTGGCTTAACCAACGAGCCCAATTAAAAAAAAAGAAAAAAAAAAAAGTGGGTTATATTAAACTCAAAACGAAACAAAGAAGGGTTTTCAGAAGAGCGACGAAACTCAAGGTCGAACGAAAAGGCAAGCGTGTAGGGAAACCTGTTCATTTTCGAGCGCGTGGCTTTCGAATCCAATCTGCGTTAGCAATGGCCTTCAACAACGCACTCAGATCCGCCGCAAAACTCATCGCTTCTTCTGAATCTTCCCTCTCTACCTCAGGTCAAATCCTCCCTTTCGTTAATGTTTTTGTGATTTGTAATTCGCAAATCTTGATGCAATTCGTGTTTGCTTTTACGATGATGTTCCTTTTCGTTGTTTTATGATGAATTCGGTTAAGGATGCGGAGGATTCTGTAACGGCGAGGTATTTTTTTTATTGTTAGGGTTTTTTATTTCGTGATAGAAAAAAAAAATGGTTGGTTGCAGGTTGTGTTGTATTGAAGAGTGGGGATTTTTTTTTTTTCATGAATTTAACAAATTTTATAGGAAACTGTTAGTGTTGACATACCTGCGTTGGGAATGAAATGCAATCTGTGCGAGGAGAAAGTGTAGGGCTGGATTAACGTGCAATTCGCGCTGTGTTTGTTTATATCGATTGTGGAGTTTGATGGGAGAGGTGTTGGCAGTGACTTTAGTTGATGGTTGTTTTCTAGTTGAATGTGGAAAACTGGACCAAGAGGGAGTGCAGGTTTGGGACTGTCACTTTTCTGTTCTTTGAGCTCATACAGATGAGACCATGTAAACCTAGAACCAAAGGACTTCTTGTATTTGATAAAGTGTCCTTTTTTACAGCATGGAAAGGGTGATGTTTGTTGAGGTAGAAGGAGTTTTGGTTTCTGTTGCATGTTTGCTGTTTTTTCTTTGTTTATTTGCTCTCCTGCATGTGGCAGGTATGGCTGCATAGTGCATACTTCTACACTCCATAGACCCCTCTAAGTATGAGCTACGTGCAGTTGATTGTATACTGTTGGATGAGTTCAGTTATAGTTTAATTTATAGGTACAAATTCAATTGGTTATTGATAGTACAGAAGTGTTGGCTTTTGAAAGAGCTTTCTTATTAAATGGAGGGAAGCAGTTAAATCTTGTTTGTGGGCTTTCTTTGCAGGAAAGACTGTTGGGTTGGGAATGATTAAGTTTTTCTTTTTCTTGTTAATTGCTGTAACCGATTTTGCAAATTTTCTGTACGTACATGACGTTTTGGTACATATGTTTTATCCTGTTAAACTCACATTTATCCTCAGGTTTTAAGTTCCAAATCCACTATTGTATTTATAGGGCATTTAGTTTATTGAACGTTTGAGAGTTCCTATGAGAAGGAATAAAACTAATGGAAGGGAAGAGGAGAGAAGTAAAGGGGATGGAGTATTTAAGAGCAACTTTCCTTTGCTTTGTTAAATTGTTTGTGATTGATTACTTACAATCTTTCACGTTTTCTTAACACTCCCAGGTTGATGCTAATGCAGAAGTCTTGGATAATTACATGATAATTCTTTAATTGCTTCTTCTTATCTCTAAACAGTCCCAAACAAAGGCCTTCTCTATCCGGATCTACCCTTAAAATATATGTTGGATCTTTAGCGCCTACTGTTTCTTGTTCCAGACCAGTTGATCCCTGAATATTTGTTATTGTTTATTAGGTTGAGATTTGAATTTTGTTGACTGCTTTCTTTTTTAACATGATCGAAAATTTTGCTGTATATAATTAAGCTTGTCAATCCACCTACTGCAATAAGTGTGTATGTATGTACTCACAATTGCATATCAATACCCTGTTAGATTCTGGAAAATTAGTTGTTTAATAATCGTTAACATTTACTGATATCTGAGCGTGTATGTATACACAATTGCATATCAATACTCTTTTAGATTCTTGGAAAGTCACTGTTTTCATCAGAGTTCCGCCTTCTTACTGGAACATAATATGTTGACAGTGAGCAGAGGTTTTCATTCAACTCCCATGAAGAGGATGGGGGGTGGACATGGTCATGATGAGCCCTATTATCTTCATGCAAAGCACATGTACAACTTGGACAGGATGAAACACCAGGGATTGAAAATGTCCCTTGCTGTATTCACTGCTTTCAGCATTGGTGTTGCAGTTCCTGTGTATGCTGTCATTTTCCAGCAAAAGAAGACAGCTTCTGCCTAACTCATCTTTCGCTTCAATTGCAACAATAAGGTGGATTTGGGGATCCTAGACTAGCCTATTGGTTTTGGTGTTTATTATTGTTTTCTACATTTTGTTTACCTTCAACCTTCTATATGGATTTTCCTGATATATCTGATAATAATCAATTTCTCAGCACATCCGTTTCATGCGATTCATCAATTGTTTGATAATTTGGCTAGTTGCATGTCTGCAATCAACTCTTATTTGTATCTTTCCACATCATGGTAAGAATGCTCAAAAAGCAGTAAAACCGAAGTGTTGTATTTATTTTTTTCTTTAATTTTGATTTTGAAATAAATTGCACAGCATATGCTTTTTTGGGTGTTAAAGAAAATGATAATTGCAGAGAAATTGTTTGCTAAATCCTTGTTACGTTTTCAGGCTATATTTGAGTATTTTTGGAGAAAGAGCAAAGTGAGGGTAAAATTTACATTTTTGATAAATGTTTTAAATTTTGATATTTTCATAAAATAAAAGGAATAGATGAAGATTTAAAATAATTTCAATATTGTAATCTTTTAATTACTCTTGTTATTAATATTGTTTGAGTTGCTAAACATTAAAATAAATATTTTGTATTCACTTTTAATTTAATTCTTTCGTTCAAAATTATATTGGCATTCTTTATACCTAATTTTGATAGAAAGAAATGGAGGGAAAAGATATTCTTTTCAATATTACTTCATTTGATTGGGAAACTTGATTAAGGGGAAAGAAATAATGGGTTATCTCTTATTTTTGTTTCCTCAAATGTTGGGGAATTTTGAAGAAATAAAATGTAGGAAAAAAAATCTAAATTGTTCAAAAGTTATAATCCAATTTTTCTTTTCCTTCTATCTTTTCATTACTATTTATCTTTGTCATTACTATTTATGATAAAAAAAAATGATAGCATATTATCCATACCTTTTCCTCTTGTATATCAAATAAGTTAGATTTTTCCCTTAGCCCCTGTTTTTTTAACCAAACCAGGGACGTCCTCTTGTTCTCTGTAAGAATGCTATCTCTTTTTATCTAAGCAGACTGTAAGAAAGAAACAGAAACAAAAGAAAAGAAAAGAAATTGAGTTGAGGGTGAAAAAAATTGGCTACTGTTCTACAAAGGGTTGGTTCCCTTGTAATTTTAAAAAGTTCCCTCGTTATCCGAGTTAGGTTGTTTGTTCTTGCATTTCATATTTTCTTGTATCAACCCCATAATTGAAAAGGGACTATAATGGTTCTATGTTTTTAGATTAAGCTTTTAGAAAGTATTGAATAACCTTCCAGATTATATCATACGAAAAACAAAAATATGGTCCTGATAGTATAATTTGTACATGTAAGGTTGAAAATTCTGGATTGATAGTATTATCTGGAGCTGACAACTCGGGATTGAATTATCTGAAAAAAGTACACCACAGCTATTCATTCAGAAAGAGTTTATCTCAATTTTTTTTAACCCTTAATCCGAAAATAAACTCTTTTCTGAGACAAAAATAGATTTGAATCGTATCATATCTATTCAAAGAGACTTGCAGCCAAGATTTCGATAAGGATGGTAAATATTCTTGAAGAAGAGGACAATTTTTGCAGAGTCAGCAACAACAGATTGGTTGAAGATTTATAGCAGTGACGGCTTTTTTCCCAATGGTTGAATTTTGAGCTGTAAATCTTATAACTACGGATTGAAGAATCTATAACACAATTTTTCTTTTCCAATCTTACAATCCAGAAGGTTTATTCAATAATTTCAAAAAGCCTAATCTAAAAAATAATATGAAAAAACAGGAATACTATGATTTTATTTTCTAAATTATGTGGTGTCACAACAAAATTTGAGAGTGCAAAAAGAAGCAACCTCTAACAACTTATTACGTAAATAAAGTGATAATGCTTATAATTTTAGAAAGTCATTTCTAATGTGTTTGGCGTCTAAATCTGACATCCAAAGAGATAACGAGAATGGAGGACTAAAGAGAAATAAAAAGGATAAGAATATATGCTCTTTGGACATTTCATGATATAAGAAGAGGAATATGTGTTTGTGACCTTCTATGACTCGTTTTGGTATGTTGATGGAAAACTCTTTAGTCGACTAATATAGAAATAGTCATAAAGATATAGGAAGAATGATACTCAGTTGAATTAAGCAGAATCAAACTTTTATTAATTTAGATTAATTTCCACTATGTATAGAATAGTTTAAGATCTTTTTTCTTTACTATTGAGCTTCAATGTATATATTTCACATTGTATGAAGCTTTAGTAAATTAGGATTTAAACTTGTATTTGGCCATGTCTAAATTAGTATGTAATTCTTGAGAGTGTTCTTTTCCGCACTTTTATACATTACAAAAATTAAAAATTGTCTTTAGGTAAAAAATATTTTAACCTCACCCCTCGGCACCTCCTTTTGCTTTCTTCTTTCTTTGAAATTTCATTCTTCTTCCATTTGGCATCTAAGGACAATTGTTCTTTGGTCTTTCACTAGGTTTCTCTGTAGGGAATGAGTGAAGGTGAGTTTTTTTTAGTAATATGTTTTTCTTTAGATTGTTCTTAGATGGATTTGGTTGAATGCGTATAATTTGTATATTTATAGTTTTTTTTCATATAAAATGGGTGATCTGTATTGTTGAATCCGATATGTAAAATAATAATGTTATATCTAGTAAACTGTAAAATCTGAAAGTTTAATACTAAATCATAGTTGCTTTTCGAATTTTATAGTTCAGTATGCAAATTTTTTTGTTATACATACCAGATTGTAGAATCTAAGAGGTAATATTGAATCGAGAGTTACCTTTCGAATTCTACAATCTGGTATGTATAACAAAAAATTTTGTACACTAAATTATAAAATTCGGTATAACCTTTTTATAAAAAAAATGTAGATGCATACGCAATTTATCGATATACCCAAATTCATCTTTAAACAATCCAAATCAAACTAAAATCGTAAATCAAACTTGTCTTGGGACACATGGATGAAGAATGGAACAACAGTGAATGTGTATAATGAAGATGCAGAGCAAGCGACAAGAGCAAGCGACACGAGTAAAGGAGTGAGAGGTTGAAATATTTTTTTAACCTAATAACACATTCGTCAATTTATCTATATTATAGAGGTATAGGAAGAACATATAAAGGTGTAGGAAGAAGTGTTCAGTTTTTGAGCATTAAGTGGGCTTAATCAAGTCCAATCAAACTCTAACACGCTTAGGGCTAGCACGTTGTAGCTGATGACAATAAGGCAATAAATATGTGACATCCACATGACATCCTTCAATTGTACTGAGTTTAGATAAAGAGGTAAGGCAAGAGTAAAATCCATATAACTTCTCCTCATTGTGTATTAAAATTTAAAGTTTATTTTTATTTTTTAATTCAAATTATTGACTCCAATTTTGGTCAATCACATACTATAAATAAGCATACTAATACCTTGTAAAGATGAATAAGGAATTTCTTCTAAAATTGAAGTCTAGTATGTTCTTAAATTCTTCCTATGTTAGCACATCTTTGAGTGTCTAACCTATAAATTTTATTCTTATGAAATTTTATGGCTACTCGTCGTAATGCAATGAGTATTAACTAATAATAATGATACATGTTAGAACACCTTTGATTGTCTAATCTAAAATTTGTATCCTTATGAAATTTTAGTGGCTACTCATTCCTAAGACAATGAGTATCAACAAAATAATAATAATCATATCATTATGTATTCAGTTAAATCTAAATATTTCATATATTATTTTCATCTCACATTGCCACAATGTTAGAATTTACCTCTAATTCCACAAAAATCTTTTCAATACTAGTCTAATTTCAAGAGATAAATAAAGATAATGTGTAATTAACAATATACGAATGTTAATTAACTTGATTATATCTATTTTACCATAAAATTATTATATTTTCTTAATTTTTTATACTACTTGACAATATTACTTTTGAGTGAGGTGGACATTTTGAGTCAACCACTCATTGTTTTTGTTAATGATATAATTATTTAAATATTAGAATAACTTTGGTGCTATTAAATATGATGTAATTGTCTTTCTAAGTTGAGTTTTTGACACAATCACTCATTATTTTTGTTAAAGATACATTTGTATTGAAATTAAGTTGACACTATATTAATATCCAAACATATAGTTATCATCTAAATTGTATCTCGTATTTATTACAATAGATACTTTTATCCAATATATATTCTATATAAATAATTTATCTTTAAATAGTTTAATAAGATAAAAGATAAAGCATTTAAGGTTGTACTGAATATAACTAAATGAAGTATATAGTTATTTAAGATTTAGTTAATTGAGTATTATAAGACTTAGTAGTATTCATAAGTCAATATTTCATATTTATAAGTTAATAGATTTATTATTTATTTTACATAAAGAAAAAGATAACTTAAACTTGATACTAAATTAAGTATAAATACTCAAGAAATTAAGTGCAATACGATCATTATTACTGATAAATTTATTTGTTTTTTATTTTTTTAAAAATACAAACATATTAAGAGAGAAAATTTTGAGATGATTTTAGATTTATATTTACCCTGATCACGTGATCAACTATAACCCTAGTGAAATAGAGTTGAAATTGCATTTAAGTCTAAAACAAATTATTATCACCCAATTATGTCACACACCCGTAACATTAAATAATTTTAGACATTATTAATTCCATATAAAGAATGAATCTCCCAATAATCTAATGAAATAAAAGATTACACATTCCAACATAATTGTAATTAGGAAGTTGAAGTTATGAATGTAATTAGGAAGTTATTATACTAAAATATTTATCATTAAGAAAAGACATTTAATAAACTATATTAATAAAAGACGATATTACTTTTTCAAAATTTATTTAGTCAAGTATAAGAAGACCTAACATAGGTGATAAGTTAAATTCTGAAATCACTATAAATATTCTTGAAATAAATTTAGGATGATAAAAATAGTGTTTGTCTTTTCTTTCTTTTCCATCATTTATATTTCTTTTTAACTATTTGACCCATTAGGTTGCTTTATTTTTTTGGATTTCTTTAGTTTCTCCTTTTGATTAAATCAATCCACACTTCCCTCCTAATCATATGTTGTACCTAGTCCTCCTAAATTTGTACTACTTATGGTGGATTATATTGTTACAATGTTTCTTTTATTTTTATTTATTTGATTACTTGTGTAGCACCAATCAACTATTCAATGCAATCATATAACCAGAGAATTTTTACATTCAATTTTTTTTGTACACCTGAGAAAATATCAAATTTATTAAACTCTTCAATCAAATTTGTTAACCTGTTTTCATGTGGTACTTCTTGTAGAAAACTATAAGAGGATGAGAAAAAAAAGAATATTTTCATTCCTTTCACAATAAGGAGTAGTAAAAAAAAAACAAATATATTTTTATAATGATTAAAAAAATTGAAAATAAAAACAATTAATAAAAACAAAAACAAGTTTGAAAAAATTAAAATGACAGTTACTTTCAAATTAAACAAATATTAATTAAAAGTGTAACATCCTTTCATCAATTTGACCTTTATCCAAATTTTTTCCCTTTTATAAACTAAAACATATCTTATCACTAATGACTACTAAGAAGAAAATATGGAGTTTCTACACAAAGTTAAATAAACTACTTAATTACTAACTAATAGGAAGATAATAGAAATTATTAGTCTCAATAATTTTGGATTTTGCAGAAAAATGAATTGATTGACTAAAATACTTATCTGAAACAAGTTTACGATGTTTATAACAAATTTAATTTTAAACAATGTTCCTCGTATAACAACACTAAATGCTGAGTTCCAGATTTCAGTGATACTTACTTCCATGATAATTCCAAATGCCAAAGTGGTTTATGTAATGATTATATTGTATAGTTCCAGATTTACCATCACACGTGGCCCAATAAAGAAGTGGCACGTAGATAAACGAAGGTGACGTGACGGACATTACCAACACCAGCAGGTAATGTTAGTGAAACCACAAGTTGAAAAGCGAAAAGGACAAGGACGCATTATATCCGGATTTAAGAATCGGGACTTTCCTTTCTCTCTCTAAACGTTCTCTCTCTAAAAACCTACAGCCAAACCCTCAGTACACTTTTCACTGTAACAACAAGATCTAACCCTGGTACCAACTCTGTTCTTGTTTTTTTTATTGTTCGTTTCTCTTTGATGGGTATCCACGTTTGATTTATATGTTATTTTCCTTTCTGGGATTATTGCAATATTGTTTCTTGTTCCCTTTGTTTCGGTGTGCGTCGTGGAGAAATCTGTGCGGTTTTTTTCATCTGGGTCATTTGCAATTTTCCAAATTTCCGGGGTGAAAAGCTGGGGTTTTTTAGTTTATTGAATGTTTGAAGTTTTAATTTTTTGTTAGATACAGTACCCATGGAGGAACAAGAGAAGGGTTTGTGTGGAACTTCAGAATCCGCAGTGAAGCATGAGGGGAAAGTGGGGGGTGAAACCCTAGAAGGGTCTGTGGATTATGGGGGTGAGGTTCAGATGGAGGGTTCATTCTCGGGAGAGTTAATTGGAGAGGGTGGGGATTGTAATGGGAAGGATGTAATGGTGGAGGTTTTGGGGTCTGATTTGTACATAGATGGTGTTTGCACACATGGGAATGGTGCTGAGCTGAGTGGTGAAGTGGGTGGTGGTAGATCAGTTGAGGGTTTTGGGGAGAATGTCTGGTCTGGCGCCGTAGGTGGTGGGGACCCTCAGGGTGTAGAATCTGAAGAAGGTAGGAGCGAGAATGTGGCAATGGAATTGGATAATGTGGTAGTGAGGAGGGAAGATAGAGATGAAGCAGTTGTTGGTAGTGAAGTTGATGCTGCATCTTTACAGGAGGAAGCTGTTTTCGATAATAGAGCTCAGAAAGAAGTGGGGACTGCAGTCAGCAATATCGAAGATCCTATTGTGGCAGATACCCGGGATGAGTGCACAGATGCACTGGATGCGGGAGCCTCAGATCACAAGGTGACAAATAGTAGATATGATGATGGTTTAGGATACCAGTTAACAGGTAGTTCTGTAGAAGGAGAGAATGTACAGAGTGAATGTGCTGAAAAGGATAATGGAGCAAAAAGGGACGGAGATGATGTGACCTTAGACGAAGAGAAGAACATTGCCAACTTGCATAGTGATAAAATATTGGAGAAAGAATGTATCGGTGACAAAGTTGAATCTGATGAAAAGTTAAATTCAGATGTTGAACAACCCGTGGAGATTAATAGAGTTGATGATGACTCCAAAGAAGTGGTTGGTGGAACTGAAGTTACAATGGATGAGGTTCTGCCAACTTCTGAGGAAAAACAGTTCTTGAGAAAATGCACTGAAAAGGAACAAATGTCTGAGACTATACAGGTTACTTCAGATACAGGGCAGGGAATAGTTGATAAGGATTTAAAAGAAGAAGATGAATTAAACAACGATGTTTCTGATGCTAAAGGATGTGGTTTGCTGAAGGGGACAGAAGTAGAAGTCAATGTTCAACCAGAGACAGAAATTACTGAAACAATGAACCACACTTCATATATTGAAGGTAAGATCTCTGTTGATCTCGTAACTGGTACTTTTCAGCTCAATCAGTTGTAAAAAATGTTGTAACCATAAATACAACTTTTCTATTCATTCCTGACAATGGTCTTTGTAATTCTGTGGATGAAGGTACATTTGTATCTTTCAGGAGTGAGAAAAATTTAGATGCTAATGCAATTTCTGTAATTGTAGAAGATGCTCAAATTGCGGACCAGGATAACCTTGCATTGATGGATGCTGGAAAGGACGAAGTCCATGATGAGTCTAATATTAGGCAAGAGGTTGAAGTACAAATAGGCATTTCTGAGCAGGTTGGTTCAAATGGAGCTCGGGAACTTCAAGAATTTGTTGAACCTGAACAGAGAAAAGTAGAGGGAAGAGTCACGAGGCGGTCGTCATTAATGAAGGCTGCAAATTCAGAACTATCTCATTGTGCAAGATATTTGCTGCCAACAGAAAAGGAAAGCAACTTTTCGGTGTCAAATATGGTTTGGGGAAAGGTGAGAAGCCACCCATGGTGGCCTGGACAGATATTTGATCCCTCAGATTCGTCTGAGAAGGCAATGAAGCATTATAAAAAGGACTGCTATTTGGTAGCATATTTTGGGGACAGAACATTTGCTTGGAATGAAGAATCTCAGCTAAAACCATTTAGGACACATTTCTCTTCTATTGAAAAGCAGAGCACTTCAGAGTCATTTCAGAATGCTGTAGATTGTGCTCTTGATGAAGTAACAAGACGAGTAGAATATGGGCTGTCATGTTCTTGTATACCTAAAGATACCTATGACTCAATTAAATTCCAGACTGTAGAAAACACTGGGATCCGACCAGAACTAAGTGTCAGACATGGGGTGGATGAATCTCTAAATGCAAGTACCTTTTCACCTGAGAAGCTTGTAGAGTACTTGAAAACACTATCTGAATTGCCAACTGGTGGGTTTGATCGTTTGGAGCTTGGGATTGCTAAGGCTCAACTGCTTGCATTCTATCGCTTCAAGGGTTACTCTTGCTTGCCAGAATTACAATATTGTGGAAGTTTTGACGATGACATGGACACCTTAGTTCATGGTGATGAGAATAATGCTATTGATTATTCAGCCTCTCTAAGCAAGAATGGTGGTCAAGCCGGATCTGGAAATTCGAAAAACCAAAGCACTCGCCGCAAACGGAAACATAACTTGAAGGATATGCAAGAAACAAAGAAGGAAAGAAGCTTGTCTGAACTAATGGGTGGGACTCTGGACTCTCCTGATGATGATTATTGGTTTGATGAGAAGGTAAATGATAATCTCGTTTCACCTGGACGCCCCAAAAAAAGGAGGACTGTTGATCACTATGGTGATGACTTTGGGAAGCAAGATGGAAGGAAAACAATTTCTGTTGCAAAAGTTTCTAATACCACAAAGCCGTCATTTTTAATTGGTGACCGAATTCGTAGGGTTGCTAGTAAACTTACTGGTTCACCCTCTGTGGTGAAGAGTTCTGGTGACCGGGCTCAGAAGACAGATGTTAGCTCTGAAGGCATTTCTGGGAATGGGTTTGATGTTTCCTTTGATGAGGATCAGAGGTCTAGTATGGTTGTTACAACAGAGTATTCATCTCTGGATGGTTTGCTATCTTCACTTCATTGGGTGGCAGAGGACCCTCTTGGAGATTATCGCTTCCTGAATCCTATTGTAAGTTTCTTCTCTGATTTCAGAGATTCGATAACTGTGGCTGGTGATGCTGTAAAGGATATCTTTTGTACAGAAAAAGTTGGCACTAAAAGGAAGCAGCCACCCATAGGTGGATCGCCTGAAACATTTGAATTTGAGGATATGAGTGACACATATTGGACAGACAGGGTCATTGACAATGGCAGTGAAGCGCAACCAGCACAACTGTCGCAACCAGCACAACCAGCACGGAAAATCCGGAAAAAGGACCATGAACTTGTTTCTGCTGATCCAGGGAAGCCTGTTACCGTTGGTCGAAGGCCCTATTCCAGAAAACAGTATTCTAACAGTAATCATGTTGAGGCTCCTCAAAAACCTGCTGGTTATATAAATGAGAATGCCCCTGCTGAACTTGTTATGAACTTTGCTGAGTTGGGTTCTGTTCCCTCAGAAACAAATCTTAATAGAATGTTTAGGCGTTTTGGACCACTAAAGGAAGCTGAGACAGAAGTTGATACAGTAAGCAGCCGGGCAAGAGTGGTTTTTAAAAAGTGTTCTGATGCAGAGGTTGCTTGTAGTAGTGCTCAAAAGTTCAACATATTTGGTCCAATACTTGTGAATTACCAGCTTAACTATACTCCAAGTGCATTGTTCAAAGCTTCTTCTGTTGCCACAACACAGGACCACGAGATGCATTTTGATCTCTCCAATTTTGAAGTTAATCTTGGTAAGTAATTTAAATTGCTATTTCATACAATATTTTAATTGATTCACTCTTAGGCTACAGTTATTTTATGCTATTTTGTTGGGGTATGCTCTAGTTTAAGGAAATTTTTTTTGCTTTGGGCCCTGTTATCATGTAAAAGGCTACCTTAAAGTGAACTTGTTTGAAAATTTAGGGAGTAGGGGTGTGCATCCACCCTTACTTAGATCTAAGTTGCATCTGATCTTAATCCACTAAATTCATATAAGGCTGGATACATCATCCTTTGTTTTATATACGAACTCAGTTTACACATCTTAGTTATTCAGGTATAGTTTTGATTTGATGGTTGATTGGATTATTCCATAACCTTAATTTAGGGTAAATAGGTACTTCTAAAGAAAGTCCTAGCAGACTATCGAAATAGAATGCAATCAAGATGAGCATGCTCAGGATTTGAATTTAATTTACATGCACTCATCAGTGTAAAACTGTTGTACACAGCCAATTGAAATTTTCTATATTGCCACAAACCAAGTTTATGAACCAAAATCAAACCATAAGAACATGATCTCTCTTTGTAGGTTGTCTTAGAATGGTCCTAGAATAAGATTCAACTAACTGGATCATGGAAATTTATGAAGAACACATGAAATATGAAACCTGTGTTTTAACAAAACAAGATTTCAACAAAATAAACATAGAATTCAAAGACAAGACAAATATTTGTTGAAGATGTAAAGGAAATCACAAAAGAAGGCAAGAATTGTATGGATTTCATGGAATGAATCTCATGATGTTTTCTTGCTCCTGATGTTTTTGGTCGCTCTTAAACTAGTCCGTCACTTTTCGCACCCCAACCATATTCTTGGGTCCTACCTAATCTAGCTCCTGATGTTTTTGATCGCTCTTAACTAGTCTAAATAGAAGATTTTTCCATATCCCAGCGCCTTATATATACCTTTCCTATGAGGTATTCCTGTACCAAATTTAAACATAATTTGGTTTATTTAAATTATCTGGTATTAGATCTCAACAAATTAACAAAAACGTCCATCGTCGAATATGGTTAGGAGGAGCAACAGTTTATGTGGACGGTAATTTAGTAATTTAATAATAATTTAATTGGCCCCTTCATTGAGCCTTTTCTGACAAGTGTGCGTTTATGCAATTTTTCGTTATAAGTGGATTGCTTTTTACGCCCCTAGTATTTCATTGGGCCTAAAATACACCCCAACCTAGGTGGTACAGGTTCAAAATACACCCCTTTGCAAAGCGGGACAGGTATAAAACCCATTTTTGAAGCTTCATGGCTCAACCAAAAAGGTGAACGCAAACCATTGAACTGATGTTAATGCTTGCAGAAAAGTAAATGACATTGGAAAAAAGATTAAAGATCAAATGATAATAAAAGGTGGAAAGAGATAAAGGAATGTAGAACACACCAATTGAACAAGTTCAAGATAAGTGCAAAGAACTAGTACTTAAATGCAAGAGATTCAAGATTCAAGATAAGGATCAAAGAGACATATTCATACCTCACGGTCAAGCTTCTCCAAAAACTATAATTCATTCAATTTTTCAAATTGTGATTTACACACGGAAGTCACCTATATAAAAGAGAAGAGACCTAACACCTAAAGCTTTAACAAGAAACTGTGGTGTTTGGTTACAAGACTAGGCCATACTATCCTATTCTCTTAAACAAACACTACAAATGATCTTATTCCTAATAGAGCTATCCTAATAGCCAAACAATGGTTTTAGCTTCTAAAAATACTAGCGTTCTAGTTGCTAAGGTTTTTGATCACTTTTGGCTAGTTTAAATAGAAGTTGTTTTTCTATCATTATACCTTTTCATCTATACATTTTGGTACTATATTTAAATGACACCTTAGTTATAATTAATGATTCAATATTAAATCTTAACGATCTAACAGAAATGTGCATAGTCGAGTATCGGTCGTAGAGAGCGTCAGTTTGATTGGGCTTTGGTTCCTAATAATTGTATTGGGCCTCTAAATTAGGTCGCGACCCAATTTCATGGCAGGTGCATATTCATTCAACTTCCACCTCATAATTGGACTACTTCCCACGCCTCCTTAATCTTATTTTGGGCCTAAAATTCATCCCCCGGTCTAGACGGGAATACTACTAATCTAAAAAATTTTATTTTTCTTAAATATAGTAAGGGTTCTCTAATCTAGTTATGTAATTGACTTTTAATAGTTCTTCTTCAAGCTCCTTAGTCACTCTTCCAAATGTCCTTCCTTTGTATTCTTCATCTACTTTTGCGGAATCTTTCTTTTTCCTTGGGTTTAATCATAACTCTTGTAACCATTTCTCCTTGTATGTTATTCTTCCTATCCATGCCATCTATTATGTGCTTCGAAAATTTGTTCATTACTATGATGCCAATCCATCCTAGTTGAGTTTTATTTGTCTGAGAGCAAGCATTCTTTAAAATTTGACAAGTAAATCAACTGTTTTTTTTGGTAGAAAAAGGAATTTGAATTCTGCTATCACTTCTTTAGCTACCAGCATGATTAATGATCCTTCAATACTATTGTGAGTGTTAAGAGTTGCGAGCACTTGAAATAAAAGGGAGAAAATGTGATTTATTTGATTGCATCATTCAGAAGTAATATTCTGTGAACTATAAATGATATTTGTGATTCTCATTTTAGGGAGTGTTGATGATGATGTGGTGGCAAGTTTGGCTGAATGAACAGCAAAAGCAAATATTCACCAAGGGGCTGCTGTAGTAGTTAGGTAACCGGAGAATCTTACTTCATCCGGTCATCCATTTTTCTGTTAAGAGATATTTTTGGTTGTAGGATTCCTTTTATTGTAGTTCTGTAGTTTGTAATTCATTTTCTAGTTTTCTGTATAGCCTTGTAACTGACCCTCTTTTTGTAGTTGCCATCATTCTCCAGCCTGATTGTTTAAATTCTCTAGTCTGAACACTGCTTCTGTATCAATATCAATGCTACATGTAATAGTCATAGCCAATTATAGTTAACCTTTAGTTGTTGCTAGTCATTTTGGTTATATGCGTGCTGTGTCAGTAAAGGGCATTAGTAAGTTAATCGTTAGCTTATGCTTGACCAGATTTTCATACAAGACATTTTTTGAGTGGTTACTGTATAATAGGCATGTGATATTAAGCAGATTTCAAGTACTTAGCAAATGTTTGGTTGATATTATTTTGTTGAATTAATGACTTATTTTTCATAAGCTTCTCTAGAAGTTGGCAAAATTAATAAATTTTGAGATGAACCAAATATGTAATTGTTTTAGCGAGTTGAACAAATAAGACGGAGAAAACACACTGTATTCAACCTATAATGATGTGCTTTTGATTGGTGTGTGTGTGTGTATGTATTAAAGTATACATCTATTTATATTATTTGGTTCGTATTGATAAGTGTTTGAATGATAAACTTTTAAAAGATAATTTATTTTTATAAAAAATTACCGTCAACAATAAGTACTTGATATTAGAGTGTGATGGAGTGTAGGTGGTCTCTATAAATCAACATTGACATGATCAAGAATTCTTTTTTTCTTACATTGGATTTGATTTTGTAAGCTTATAGATGTAGTTTTCTCAATTTCAACTTATCAACATTGTCATTATCAGTGTAATATCGGAACAACTGACTTGTTAAAACGATTAGATTAAAAAAATAATTACAAGGATGAATAGTAAATTTTACTTTTGGATTAAACTAATCCTTTCCCATTTTCTCTACCCTCACTCTTTCTCTATATGTTCTTATAAATGTTTTAATTGAATACCATAATTCAATAAAAATAAGTAATTCATACATAAAACCATCTTGTATATTGTAGTTAAATGACTTCTTTAAAGAAAGACACTGTTATAGTTACAAGTAATTATTATTATTTTCAACTTTTGAAACTTCCATTTGTAATTTTGTGAAACATAAGATGTGAATTGTAACGTGGACAACTATGTAGGACACTAAAAAACAAATTAATCTGTAGTTTGTTGAAATGATTATAGATAACATCATAGTCAATATTACATGACATTGATGGATCCAAAATTATTAGCATTGAAGTGCTGATCCAAAATATGATGTAATTTTTTGTTTTATATATTGTAGTTGCATTTTTTTGTCAACCCAAATTCTTATATGGAGACTCTTTGTTGGCATGTATTTTGTCGGGATTAACCTTTCTACTCAATGCAAGTCTTTAACTTAAATTATATATTTTTCTTAAATTTTAAGATAAATTCATTCTACTATTTTTGTCATATGCTAAATAGTTGTAGATTTGTCTAAGATTCACATAGAAATACGTTGACCGAAGTTCATAGTAATAAAGTCTAGTAAGACAATATTAAAGGTATTATGTATTTGAGCTTAATTCATTTCTTTTGTTTTGGTTGAGCTTTTCATTGCATATATTGAACTAAAAAATAATTTATTTATTTTTAATTTCATTCTTAAATATATAGTTACATATGTA
>Ga0209700_101562_pt1 | contig 47615 bp, 24 predicted proteins | sample SiratroredBW_FD_187528 | JGI IMG/M metagenome (GOLD analysis project Ga0209700, IMG submission 187528) | Root nodule microbial communities of legume samples collected from California, USA - Siratro red BW (SPAdes) (version 2) | ecosystem: Host-associated > Plants > Roots > Nodule | place: USA...
CATAAATTAAAAAAAAAAAAAACTATTGAATTGGACCAATCATTTGGTGGGATGATGACTTTACGTGGACTTTTGCTTTTTGCACTCCATAATTACTACACGTACCTTCTACTAATAGCAAAAGGACTAAAATATCTTTCATCATTGTACCATGTCATCATCGCTACTATTACTATTGTTATTCCTTAGTATTTTTCTTTGTTACACCACGCCACCATTGTACCCATGGTGTGAATCCCATTTTCCTTTTAGGATTTTGGTGAAAATGTGGTTGAATTTGTTATCATTGAGTTTGTCGACAAGTCTCACAATGAAGAAATTTACGAGGGTGTCATAGGGGACCTTTAGAAAGTTAGGAGCCTTCATCACTAAGACAACGAAGAAGGTGGAAACAAAGTCGATGAGCAAGAACACCACTGTCGAAGGCCCTTTGGTAGAGATTGTGTTTGGACCACTCTTTGAAAGGAAGAAGAGACAGTGAGTGAAACATTGACTTTGGTGGAGATTATATAGTTCTATATTTTTTTTACCTTTCGAGTTGCTTAATGTGAAAAACTCTTACACTGTGTTTGTTTCCAGCGATTTACTATTCATGCAAATGGATTTGAGGAATATAAGTGTGTTTGTATATGTGGATGCACAAGGAAAGGTGACAATGAATTTAATAGAGAGGGAGTATGTGTCTTCCTTAAAGGAAAAGAATGGCGAGGAAAACCACGTCACATGCATTGCAATGACACAAGTGTTCTTGCTTTCACTGTGCAATTTTTCAAAACTATATAGAGATTCATGAGGCACACGTGAGTTATGCACATGACAAGTGAGTAATGAAGCTTAGGCGAAGCTTAGGTATATAAATTTACGAAGGGTAATCAATTATGCAGTATAAGATAATCAATCATACGTTATTTTTTCCATGCATAATCAATTATGCAGTATAAGATAATCAATCATACGTTATTTTTTCCATGCATAATCAATTATCAATGAAATATATCAATTATGTACCAAATTTCAATTCACAATCGATTGTCCATGTACCATAATTGATTATGTACCAAATTTTCAATACATAATCGATTATGCCATAGACATAATCGATTATGCCACAAATATAATCAATTATGGGTATGTGTTTTTCATTTTTTGTGTCGTGTTATTCTGGTTGCATTGCTTAGAGTTTATATGTTGTTTTCATTGTATAAATGACTTATCCTGTGATGTTTACGTTGTGTAGGTTGATTAGAAGCGCGTGAATGTGAACTTTCAACTTGTGTATTTGTGATTGCATGTTTAAGATTTGTGGCTTTTGTCCTTGAGGTGGTTGATGTTCGTTGTGTGGGTGATATTGGATTAATTATTTTGTAGACATACATAAATTAGTAATTTCTCTACATTAACTTATTTGCCAAAAAATTATGTAATCGTTATTGTTATTATTTATTTGATTGTTATTATTTATTTGGTTACATAAAATAATATTGTTTATATTGTGTGAATATTTATTGAGTCAGCTGATAATAGGTGAGTTGAGCCCGTTATTAATTAATAATATATAGAAGAGTCCCTAAAACTGCCTAGAGTCAGTTATATGCTTATGACCTTGCGAGTAGTTTGTACACACTCTTCTCTCTTATTTCTTTGCAGAGGTCATTGATCAGGAAGGACATAGCTAACAGATGATGAATCAAAGCTCTTATTTATTTCAGGTTTTGATTGTTCTTATCTTTATATAAGATTATTTCTTTCAATTGGTATCAGAGCCTCGTTTAGTTTTTGAAAGAAACTATTTTGGCTGAAATACAAGAAGGGGGGAATTGGATTTCAAAATTTTTTTCAAAGAATTATTTGACCTTTTAATAAAATTCAAATTCGTTTAATAAACTGGATATTTATTGACTTTACTGTGAAAGCAGTAGAATAAAACAGTAAACAAAATATAATCCAGTCACAGTACAATGCAGCAAATCAAACAGTTTTATCAAAATTTAAATGTAAATACGGAAGCGATTTAGTTTACTGCACAAAAACAGAATAAAACTTAACCACACAGAAAGAACTGATCAACTTCAAGTTTATCAAGCTTGACTGGTTAAAAACTGTTTTGTTAAACACAATAAACTTTGTTAAATGTATGAAAAATAGTCTTTAACCAACAACAGTGAGAGATTTGGTTTTCTGGAAAAATAAACTGGTAAACAGTAAACCCAGCAAATTACAAAATTGCAAATTTACAGGAAACTAATATACTGGTTATTAACAGATTCAAAGTAGTTTTGATTAGACTGAGTTAACATGGAATAAATGATTTTAAAGTTGTTACTAAAAAGTACTTTCAGAAAATGATGAAGTTATTCAATTAGCAAGATTCACTTAATTCTGAAAATTCAAGAAAATCAGCAAGAATTAGCAAGAACTGTAAAGAGAGAGAGCAAGAGAGAATCAGGACACAGTAGATTTTTATACTGGTTTACCCAACAACCGGGCTACGTCCAGTCCCTCACACACAGTAAGGATTTCACTAAACTGATCAACCTGATCCAGTTTACAACACTTGCCTACAGCAAGACGACACTGCACCCTGTAGCCAACCCCTGTTGAACCTACAACAGAACAAGAAACACCACAGAATCCACTGTGTGCTTCAAGAACTCCCTTGCTGAAACCCATAGCAAGTAACGTTATACAGAGACCACTGTATAACTCAGAAACGTCTCACTGCAACTCGCAGTAGACCACTGCTGATCCCACAGCAGAACAGGAAACCACACAGAAACCCACTGTGTGTTTCACAAAGACCCTTGCTGAAACCCACAGCAAGTCGAACCCTGTACAGAGCTCACTGTACAGAACAGAATTACCAACCCAGGTAATTCAAGAACGTAGTAGAAATTTTAATACAGATGAAGGATGAACACAGTTACTGCAATACAAGCACTCCTATACAAAGAATGACAAAAGTAATAAAAAAAGGTATAGAAGGCTTAGTCTTGATGATCAAATTAGCAAAGAACTGTCTCAGTCAAATGATAGCTCCAGCAGCAGTTCAAGAAAACAGTTCTTAATGAAAAACTTCTATTGATCTTTGATCACAAGACTCACGGGCACATTCGCTCTTTTTGAAATCTCAAATTTTCTTGCTCAGAAAATGTGTAAAATGATTTTCGTTACTTTTCAAAATTTCGCGCCAGCTATTTAAACATAACTGTCGTTTAAAAATTCAGTCGATTGATTTTTCAAATAGTCGACTGTTTTTCTCCAGTTAGTTAAAACAGTTGTTCAAAACGCAAGTTTTGATTTTAATGATTTTTCAAAACTTTTGTTAATTCAGAAAATATATGTGGAGCTTATCATTGATTGAGATTGCATGCATCACTGATTAGACCTCAAGCTTACCCCACAACACACACTCCTAAGTTCTAGACCAAGTCTTCAATCTTCATGAAATTTTCATGCATTCCATATATGCTCATAAGGTCTTGAACTTCTTCACTTGGTTGGCTTCATCAAATCACCATAGCAGCCCACTGGTGCTAACAGTTTTGATTGTGGCTGTAAGATTTCATGATTAAATAAAAGGCCCCTGTAGTGGTACTGTTAATTTTCCTTTATCTCTTCCCTTTAAGTGGGATTCATGGGTTCTAACCATTCCTTTATGGGTATCTATTCTTCTTGTTGTCATTATAACATTTATAGATACATTGTGATCCTCAATATTTCACAAAACGATGACACTGGTTCCGACTTAATAACGTAGATGGGACTATTGTAATTCCAATTGTGTAGATTTCAGAATCGTTGATTTTGTTTTTGGAATTGCAGTTGTATAGTGCTCTTTAAGAGTTGAATGCTTCCTGTCCCTATTCGTACTGTGGGCAATAAAGACACACCTGCTGCAATGCAAAGCTTGTTGTTGCTACTAGAATCGCTGTGGGGGATTGTTTTTAAAAATCTTGATTGCTTCATAATATCATTAATAAATGTCATTTTATTTACGACCTTAATTTTATTTGGTTTGAGAATTTACTATTAGGGAAAATTAATCTTGTGTTATTTACTGATGTGTATATATGTCTTTTCTTATTATTTAAAAAAAATATGGAATTTTGAATTGGGTTATGATGAGTTAGTCATAATCGTAACTTGTAAATGACTTTTGATTTTGGAGGTATATGGTTATAATTTTTTTTTTATTGTTATGGTAGTTGGAGAGGGGATGATTCCTTCCTTTCATGGGTAAAGTAATCACCACATGCTAAAACCAATGCTGAAATAAAGGAAAAGGGAGGGCAACTGGTTTTTACTTTAAGATTTTGTAATTGGTGGAATTGTTATGCAATATTGTCTCTGCCATGATAGTATAATGCTTGTTGCACATGGGAATTGAGTTGTTGTTAGAAGGAGTTGAGGAGAAATTGATAAATCTGACGCTGTTAATGATTCCTCTCTATTAAATATAGGATTATGATTGACTGAAACCGCTTCTTCTTTTCTACATTCACCTACAACCGTTTAAATTATTATTTTATTGAAATATAATATTTTACCAAGAAAAATAGTAGTAAAGTAGATGTTTTTAATGAACAGTGGTGTTAAGATATTATTTTCTTAAATATATCATAAGTCTGCCTCAGTTTTGCCTGTTATTGACCTTTATCATATTTGTAACAGTGATAAAATGAACTTACGAGATGATATTGATAACTTAGTGTTTGTAACCTGATCATTGCAACGTGGTTCATATCCCCACTCTTGCATCTTCAAGTGTATCACTTATTTATGTTGTGAGCATTCTATTGTTTTTTTTTTTTTTTTTTTTTTTTGCTATGGATGTTTGAAATGAGGTTACTATCATGCAAATATTTTTTTGATATCATTTTTTGTTTAGGAGAATGCCTTATCCTCACTCAAATGGCGTTTTTATGTTGAGATCTCTTATAAAATCTCTTTTTAATTTTTTTCGATAACATAATTTATCAGTAAAGGAAGAGATTTACTAGTACTTCAAATTTATAGTCGTAGTCATGGCTATTGCTGTGTTTATGGACTTCAAAATACTTATAAGCCATTTTTATTTCTTCAATTATGGAAGAGTTTTGCATGAAAATATATGTGCGTATATCACAGTATCATGTAGTTGTTTTTTATTTTTGTTGTTTGGTTTATAATGATGGGTTGTGATTTACTGTTTTAATTTTTGGGAGTAATAAATTTTTTTAATGTTAATGAGAATATTTATCAGCAATTCTCATCTTCAGTTTAAATCTTGCATCCTTTCCTAATATTCGATTTACATGACTTTAATTTGGGACAACGTACAAAAGTGAATTGCATTTAGGAATTAGAGTGATGTTGAAGTATTGTGTGACCCTATATCATTACGTGTGTACAACGTGTTGGTGATATTGTAATTATTGCTTTTCTTGTGTAATATTTTATTGAAAATTTATGATATAAATATATTTTGATAATATTGTTGGATATTTTTCATGATTGAGAGCTCGCCTTCACGGGACAGATTGTGATAAAATATCAATTTTGATAAATTTGTTGGATATTTTTCATGATTGAGAACTCGCCTTCGCGGGACGGATTGTGATAAAATATCAATCTTGATAATATTGTTAGATATTTTTCATGATTGAGAGTTCACCTTCGCGAGACGGATTCTGATAAAATATCAATTTTGTGAATATTGTTGGATGTTTTACATAATTTTAATCTCACCTTTGTGAGATGAATTATGTTAAGTACATTATTCTCTGTTGTTGAACATTGTTGTTTTTATTGTTGCATTAAGATTTATATTAATAATAAACTTACCCTTTGTTTTGTTTATTTTTTAACGTAATTTTTGATGAATGTGCTTATTATATTCTTAAGGTTTTCAATATCCCGTCGATATTAATTTTAAGGATATGATATTGTGATTGAAAGCTTAACAAACTCTATGGGTTAATTTGCTATTGTTGATACGTTCTATTCTAGCTTTGCTTATGCAAATAGGTTCTTTGATTAAGCTGAACGAAACTAGTTATGAGGACTAACTGAGAAGTTTTCTAAATCTGAGTATCCTCATAAAAATTGTGAAATTGCACAAATTTCTTATGCTTCCGCTGTTGGCGCTCTTATGTATGTTCAAGTTTGCACACGTCTTGATATTGCTTTTGTTGTTAATATGCTCGGACAATACTTTAGCATATTCCCATAGAGTTTATAATTGTAGATCCCTTAACTAAGAGATTGATTGTTAAAGTCTTTGTTGAGCATGTAACTTGTATGGGTGTAAATATGCTCGGACAATACTTTAGCATATTCCCATAGAGTTTATAATTGTAGATCCCTTAACTAAGAGATTGATTGTTAAAGTCTTTGTTGAGCATGTAACTTGTATGGGTGTAACGTGTAATGAGGTCTTTTGATGTATTGGTTTAGTGAGAGTTTTCTTTATTGAATATGTACTTCCCTTTTTGAACCGCATTTATTGTATTGTCGTATTTATTGAGATGATTGACAATAATTATTTATTGTTGTGATGACAATTATTTTGTATTGTCATATTTTTTTATTATAATTTGCGCAATTGTTGTTATGGCATAATTTTGAGACATTTTGGACCCAATCTCAAATTGTTATTATAGTGAGATTGTTTTAATCACATATAATATCTTGGACAGATGATTGAGACATAATTGTGTATTTTGTATTGCCATATTGTATTTATCATGATTTGCTCAATTGATACTATGACATAATTTTGAGACATTTTGGGCTCAGTCTCAAATTATTATTGTGATGATATTGTTTAATCTTATATAACATATTAGGCGGATGATTGGGACATAATTGTATATTTCACATTTATAAAAGTCACTGAAACGTAGGTGTCTCATTTCTGTATGATATCATCACTCCTTCGAGTGTGATTTTTTACAGTGATAAGATGCTTACATATTTCATTTTAGATCTTTTGGTTAGATATGTTATAATATTTTGACATTTTATTGTGGTCATATGTTGTGAGTTGTTCTATATTAATTTTCAATATTGTTGGATTAATTATTTTGTAGACATACGAGTAAAAATTTCTCTATATTAACTTATTTGCCAAAATATTATGTAATCATTATTGCTATTATTTATTTGGTTACATAAAATAATATTATTTATATTGTGTGAATATTTATTGGGTCAGGTAATAATAGGTGTGTTGAGTCAATTATTAATTAATAATATATAGAAGAGTCTCTACAGATGTCCAGAGTTCGTTTTAATTATATCCTATTATTAAAGAATAAAAAAGAAACACTTATAACCCCTTTGTATACACTCTTCTCTCTTATTTCTTTAGAGAGATATTATTGATAAGAAAAGACAGAGCTAACATATGATGAATCAAAGCTCTTTTTTACTTTAGATTTTGATTATTCTTATCTTTATACAATCTTTATACAATATGATATTTTTATGACTAAATTAAAAATCCTAATAAGGTTATTTGTTTAAAGTGCTTCTTATATTTAAGTAGTCATACTCGGGCGTATTTGTTGTGCGTATTTGTTGTTTTTCGGTCTTCATTTTCGATGTTCATTATTGATATATAATTTATGTGATAATTATATAATCGATGAAGGAACTCTATGTGATTATGGTGATGTTTCTAGTGTTGTGCTATGTTTGGTGTTTGATTCATTAGTGACATATTCAACAAGTAAGTTATATCAACTTTATCTTATTTGTATATTAATCACGATCACTCACCAATTAATAATTTAGCTTTATTTATAATTTTCATTTATTTATGATTTTGAATATTTTAAAAATTATACTTTTTAAGTCTGTTTAGAATTTGTATTTATTTAAACTTTTTATTTATTTAAGAATGTTATTTATTTTAAATTTTTATTTAAGTAACATTTTGCGTAATTTAAGATTTTTATTTATTTAAGATTTTAAATATTTTACTAACGTTATTTCTTTTAGATTTTTAGTGAGATTTCTGACTAATTTATGATTTTTAATTATTCAGGATTTTAAATAATTTAAAAATATTGATAATTTTATATTTTATTTCAGTAAGATTTTGAATAATTTAAAATTTTTATTTGTTTAAAATTTTGTAATTCTGAAATTTTATTTATTTCAAATTTTTATTCAAGTAATATTTTGAATAATTTAAGATATTTATTTATTTATTTAGAATTTTAAATATTTTAATAATGTTATTTATTTCAATTTTTTATTTAATAAGATTTTAAATAATTTAGTATTTTTATTGATTTAGAATTTTGAATAATCCAGGAATGTTATTCTTTAAATTTTTATTTAAGTAAATTTTAAATAATATACGATTTTTATTTATTTAAAATTTTAAATAATTTAGGGGTATTATTAATTCAGAATTTTTATTTAAATAAAATTTTGGTTATTTTAAGATTTTTATTTATTTAAGATTTTGAATAATTTAAAAATATTATGTATTTCAAATTTTTATTTAAATACGATTTTAAATAATTTTGGATTTTTTCATTTAAAATTTCAAATAATACAAAAATTTTATTTATTTGAGATTTTAATTTAAGTAATATTTTGAATAATTTAAAATATTTATTTATTTAAAATTTTGAATAATTTAAGAATGTTATTTATTTCAGATATTTAATTACATAAGATTTTAAATAATTTATGATTTTTATTTGTTTAAGAAAATGAATAATTTAAAAATTTTATTTATTTCAAATTTTTAATTAAGTAAGATTTTGAATAATTTAAAAATTTTATTTATTTTATATTTTTATTTAAATAATATTTAAATAATTTAGAATTTGTATTTACTTAAGATTTTGAACAATTTAGGAATGTTATTCATTTTAGATTTTTATTTAAGTATGATTTTGAATAATTTGAATTTTTATTTATTTAAGAATGTTATTTATTTTAAATTTTTATTTAAGTAGATCTTGAATAATTTTTAAATTTTTATTTATTTACGAGTTTGAATAATTTAATATCTTTATTTATTTTAATTTTTAGTTAATTAAGATTGTGAATAATTTAAGAGTTTTATATTTAAAATTTAGAATAATTTATAGATTTTATTTAATTCATATGTTTATTTAATTAAGATTTTGAATAATTTATTATTATTTTATTTAGATTTTGAATAATTTAAAAATATTTTTTATTGTACATTTTTATTTAAGTAAGATTTTAAATAATTTAAGATTTTTATTTCTTTTGGATTTTAAATAAATTATGAATTTATTAAATATTTTATGTGTTATTATTGTGTTGGATCTTTTTAGTTTAATCGTTATTTTTACTAATTTTGTAAAATTTATAAGTTCCTTGAAATTTTTTTCTAATTATTTTAATTTTAATTTTTTGAAATTATATTTTAAGAAAATTTGTATGTATTTATAATATCTAATAATGCGCAAGATCTATATATATATATAATCAGATTTCATTTAGAATTTATTTTAAACATTATAACAAAATTTTAATCTTATAATTTTATAAATAAAAAATTGATGAATTATATTTCATCGAAAATTACTTAAATTTTAATTTTATTTTAATGAAAATAACTTTTAACTTTATGAATAAATTTGTAATTGTATATTTTTATTAATTTAAAAAATTATCAATCACACTAAATCAATTAATCATAATTTACTTTAAATTGTTTCTAATTATAAAATCAAATTTTTAATATTATAATTTTATTAATTAAAAAATTTAAACTTCAAATTTCTTACTCTTTTAAATTTATCTTCAAAATACTCTTAACTTGTTTGATCCATAATATTTCGAAATTAGACAATCAAAATAAAAAGGTTAAGTATCTCACGTGTTGTTGAAACACCTATTAAAGAAATTTTATCCTAAATTTTTTTTTTTCAGAAAACATTTTACATATTTTGAAAAATCTATTCTTAAGGTTTTTACAAGTACATGTAAAAATTATAGAGGTGCAAGAAGTAAATGGTCACTAAAAGGTCACTAAGTCAATGTGTTACTCCCTTACCTAGCAATAATATCTTTATTTTTTATTTCTTTTAATAAATCTCTCTATTTTTTAATTTTGAAAATAATATCTCCAATTTTTATTTTTTAAAATAACATTTTCTTTTGTATTGTATCATTTACTGTACAAATTTTGATTTTTAGTGAATTTTTTTAACAGTTTCTAACAATTGTGATTATTAATTAATTAAAATTACAATAAAAAATAATATAAAAATATTGAATTGAAATTTTGATAAAATAATATAAATAGAATAAAATGAAATATTTTATAGATATTTTCAACAAATGATAAATTCTTTTATTTTATATTTTTATAATAAATTTAAATTTGGTAGAATAATTATAATAATTTTGTAACTGTATTTTTATATTAAAATTGAAATTAGAATAAAATATTATAATAAATTATAAAATTGTTATTTTAATTAAAAAATGTATTTTTAGTTTGTTAAATATATATATATATATATATATATATATATATATATATATATATATATAATTAATAGAAAAAATAAAATAAAAATTTGATAAAGATAAATTTTGATTTTTGATAAAAATAGAAATTGATTTTTGATAGAGTTAGAATTTAATAGAGATAAAGTTTGATTGTTAATAAAGATAAATTTTGATTTTTGATAAAGATAAAATTTAGTTTTTCTTTTTTTTTTAGATATAAAATTTGATATTTGATAAAGATAACATTTGATTTGTGATAAAAATAAAATCTGATTTTTAATAAAGATGTAATTTACTTTTGATAAAAATGTAATTTAATTTTTATAAAAATTAAATTTTAATTTTTATAAAGATAAAATTTGGTTTTTGATAAAAATAGAATTGATTTTTGATAAAAAAAACTTAATTTTCAGTAAAGATTAATTAATTTTTTTGATGAAGATAAAACTTAATTTTCGATAAAAATAAAATTGATTTTTGATAAAAATAAAATTTAATATTTAATAAGATAAATTTTGATTTTTATTAAACACGTAACATTATCTTTATGTTTAATTAGATTTAATTGTTCCATATCTTATGGGAAAATTATTTTATTATTATAAAAAAATAAAGAGATTACACTCAATAATTTTATTTTATTTTTATTGTTAATTTTATTTTATTTTTACTATTAATTATTTAGTTATTTTTTAAAAAACTAAAAAGTATAAATTTTAATTCAAATGATAATTTTATAATTTATGATATAATTTTTTATTCCAATATTAATTTTAAATAAAACTACAGTTACAAAATCATTATAAATTATTTTATCCAATTTAAATTTATTATAAAGATATAAAATACAATAATTTATTATTTATTTTTTTATTATAATTAATTAGTTAAAAATATCTATCAAATATTTTATTTTATTTTCTTATTTTTTCTAAAATCTTAATTTATATATTATTATTTATTTATTTTAATTTTAAATAAACTAATAATTACAGTTGAATTAAAATAAAGACACAAAAGTCTATTAATAATAAAAAAACATGTTATTTAAAGAATTAGAAACTAAAAAGATTTATTGAGATAAATAAAATTCAAAAAAAGTGTATTATTGGACTAAAAAAACTACATTCAAATAAAATAGTTTATTTTACTTAGTTATTTAAATTTTAATTACTAATAGAAATACAGAGTTCAAACTTATTTACAATAATAAAAATTAAAAATTTAATTAAAAAATTATCGAGATTATAAAATTTTGTAAAACAGAGAATCATAAAAATATTTTTCTAATGTTTATAAATGTTATAATAAAATTACTTTAATCTTTCATCAAAATAAAACATAAAAACAGTAACATTGTATCTTTATTTTTACAGGTTGTCTTGCAGATTTTGTAAATTGTTATTAAAATTGCGAAACTGAAAAAACAAAAATCGAAATCGCATAGCAAGACTGTGGGGGTGCAGAAGCTATTGTCTTCCCTGTTTCATCGTCCCAAAGCGTGTCGTTTTCGTCTGAGGTATCAATTTTCCTTTCGTTTTGCCCTAAATATCAAAGTCATTCAATTTCTTTGCGAAATCTGAACCTTTTCACCGTCTCCTGCGAAATTGCTCCTAAACACTTGACTCAGGTACTCCTCCAACAATCAATTATGCATTTTCAACTTCAACATTTGTTTTCTCGTAAAATTGATACTTTTTTTTTTTGGGACATAACCAATTTCGTTTACTGGTCAAAAGGGGAAAGCATGAAGCTAGAATCCATGGAAACGCCGTATGAGGAACACGAGACAGAAGACTCTATTCCCGACAGTTCCTCAGAAGAAGATGTGGGTAACTTGGAAAAAAGTTTCATAAAGTTATAATTTTTGTGTCTTTTTCTTTTTTTTTGGAATTTCTTCAAAACCTAGTTTACAGTGAATGTGGAGTGTGATTGATTTGGATGATTTATAGGAGGAGGAGGAGATAGAGAAGGAGTTAGCTGATGTAACCTTTGAGGAGCTGCAGAAGGCACGTTCCAATGGGGCACATTCTTTTATTCAGAAACCCAAAGATGACAAGAAGTTGAAAAGGGCTAACAAGAATAGGTATTGTAATTGCAACAGTTTAATAGAGTTTTTCTTTTTAGTTTTGATTCTTTTGTCCAGAAATCTCATACAAATAAATTTTTAATGTTTTACTAGGCCTATGGAGGCCACTAGCAAGAAGCCAGTTTCTGCTTTTAGAGAGGTCATACAAGCTCCAAAGAAGGTAGATTTATTTGTTCCTTGTAAAGAGTGTAACTTTCTATTAATTTTTTTCTTTAAATTTACTTTACTGCCTTTCATTGAATTAGGTGAGTAGTAATTTTAACTCCTCAAAGTCTAATGAGGCCTGGTAGAAGTTTGCATAGCATTTTAATATTTCAAGCTTACGTAGAATAAGAAGACCAATTGCACTCTGTTACTTGGTTGCTTTATACATGCACGCACATTCTCACATATTATTAAGACTCTGGGTGCCATGTCTGTAAACTTTGGATATGAGATGGGTTAAGTGAGTTATTGCAATGTCTCTCGCTATGTTCGTGCTTGTTAGAAGTTTTAAAATGTTTGTGTTGGTGCTATGATGTTGAATTGTGGAAGTTATGTTAAATTTGAAAACGGATATGTTAATGATCTTTACATTTTATATATCTGTATATTATTCTGAGTTTATATACCATTAATAATGTCAGGTTGTACGTGATCCACGATTTGAATCTCTTTGTGGTACACTTGACCCTGACGGGTATGTTCACCTATTCTTCTTCCTTTTCTTTTTAATGTTGTTGTCATGTACACTTGTTTAGTTGTCATCATGTTAGGTACAAGGGAAATGAGAGGGACAAAATAGGGAGAGTTTATTATAGTAGAAAATTAATAAAAAGGGAGCAGTGCAGTTTTGGTTGTTAGGATGGGTTGGGCTTTAAAAAGACCAACCGGGTTAGCAGTAGGGGGCTTTTGGATGTTGTGAGTATTGACAGAGTTTTACTCTGTGTGAAAGGAAGCATTTTCTTTTGTAACCCATTAGGATGTATGTATTGTTTAGAGAATTAATAACAAGATTCTCTGTTTTCTGTAATTGTTGTAATCTCGTAATTGTTGTAATCTCAGTGTTAGTGGATTTCTATCGTCTAACTTAGGAACCTAACAAATCATCATTATAAACTTCAAGCAATTTCCTGCTACTTTTAAGTTGTGCTAGTTCTGGTTGCCTTTGCTATTTTAGAGACTGTCTAGCCAAGTGCCACATCTTAAGAAGATGCTAGTTCTGTTTTTATGGAGGAGTCAACTTAGTGAGAACGGTTTAAAGCAGTGAAGAGAAACATGTAAATTTCAAATCAGTGACTCTTTTAATGTCAGGAAATTTAAACAGTCAAGTTTGAAATAATCCTTGTTGTAGATAATGATCTTTTCGTTGTCATAAATAATTCTCTTTCTATATGTAAACAACTTCTGATATCCTTACTTAAAACATATTATGCCTCTGCTATGTTGAAGGATTCTTATGTTGATCTGTATCTTTGTGCACAACCAAGTAGTTTCAAAGTATTGATAATTTTCAGAACCATGACCTTATCTTAGTAATCCTATATTTGATTCAGCAACCGAATTCAAGCATGTTTGTTGTAAGATATGATGTTTGCCTTACTATAGGGATGTGGGGGAGATAAATTGAACATCTGATTGATTGTCTAGTTCTCGAAGTGCCTCCCACAATACCCTGTCCTTTAGGTCTGTAGCAGTTACCTGGGATTTAATATTTAGTTACATAATTGATAGTTTGTAGCCTAGGTCATAGGCTCATAGCATTTGCTTTCTATGGATTTTATTTCATGATTACGGGCAATGGGACTATATTTATATGAACAATTTAATGCAAAAGGTTGTATGTTCTTGTAATATATGTACTTGGACTTGCAGGTTTAGGAAGAGGTATAATTTCTTATATGAAAACGATCTTCCTGCCGAAAGACAGGTAATCTTCCAGATAAATGTGTAGAACTTTTTGTGGCTTATTCTATGAATTCTAATTACATCATCTTGCTATACCAGGCTTTGAAGAAGGAATTGAAAAAGTATAAAGATCCAAAGCGCATAAGTGAAATAGAAGAACGTATATCATGGATTGTACGTACTTGACTTTTACTAGTTTGTCTTCTACCTCCAAAAGTATGATGTTTATTGATTTCCTCATCATATTTACATGTTTTCTCAGGAAAAACAAATGAAGTCTGATTCAACGAAGAATATTGATAAGGAAATATTGGCTAAGCATAAAAAGAAAGAAAGAGAAGCAGCAAAGCAGGGGAAACGTCCTTTCTATATCAAAAAATGTAATCCTTCCTCCCATGTTCTCTTTTCCATTCACTAACAGATAAATACATATTTAAATGAATTAATGAAGCATCACTATAGATGCTGACATCCTTTTCCATTCCGTGCAGCTGAAATACGGAAGCAAAGGCTGATTGAGAAATATAATCATCTCAAGGTATACATCTTAGAACATCATTTTGTGTTTACCCTTGCCCCCACCCCATTATGCCACTTTTTGATTTTCTTTTTTACTAAATCTATTTATTCATCATTTTAGTCATCTGGCAAACTTGAAGCATTTGTTGAGAAAAGGAGGAGAAGGAATGCTGCCAAGGACCACAGATACATGCCCTATCGTAGATCTGGTGATGTGGAATAAATTTTGTACCTTCAAGATTCTTTATTAAGTTATAATTATACTGGAATTAAATCGCGATTTACTAATTAGGGAATGGATTGGTGGCACTAGGCTACTAGACAGTCTTTTGATTCTGTGTTATGTGCTTGTGGGAGGGAGGGATGTCTTTTCCATTATCATTAGGTCGCTTGTTTTAGGAACCATTTGTTTGAGATTTTTTCTCCGAAAGAAAATCTGAACATGAAAAAAAGCTTTTTTTATTACTCTCATGCTACTTTGTTGAGTATCTTATGAAAGATATTTCATGAAACGTGCATGCCCAAGAGGTGTCTTTAACGTAACTCCACTCACCGTTTATGACTTGATTAACCAACTGCTTTGCACACCGAATTTGAAGATTCCATAAACTTTTCATGATTACTTTTCATGATTTGTCACCCGGATGATGAAAAGTATGACATAGCTTCTTTGTTGATTTGCATCTTTGGAGAGATTCATGTTCAATCCTTGCTGTATCCCTCCAGAAATGGAACCAATGCAAATTAACCAGAAAAAAAAAATGGTAAAAAAAGTATGTTTGAAGTTGAAGGCAGGTATGGTGCACTTTCACTTATAGTTCCAAGAAAAACAAGTTAACATGTAGGCCATTTCTTCCTGCAGCTCCATAAATGTGAATATTCTAAATTTACCTTTCTCTTTTCACATTTTTTCGATCCAGATTGCACAATTTAGAAAGTTTTAGATTATACAATTTGAAATGTTAAGCACATTTTTTTAAATTCTAGAAACATATAATCTATAATACAAATTTGTATCTTAATGTCATTTTAGATTGTATATTTTGAAATATAAATTTGAATTCTAGAACATGTGTTAGAGAATACAAGTCAATTCTGATACAGAAGCATAAATGGGGTACGCCATCTTCTCCCACTATATTTTGAGAACAAGCACATAGAATAGTATCGATATTCTTTGTTACATCAATTTTATAAACAATATATTTATTTTAAATACATGATATATTGCTGGAAAAACAAACATGATATATTTAATTATTTCAAACAATTTGATTGACTAAAATATCTATTTTAAACTAAAATAACTAATATTACTAACAAAATAAACTTAAAACCTTAACAAATATTTGGAGAAGACATAATGTCCACTATTATGTCTACAATAGAATGTCTTAAAATAATTGGGACATTTCAAATGTGTGTTAAAATTCAATTATTATAGAAATGGATCTTAAGTTATTCTAATATGTATAATATATATTATTTATCTTCATGAATTAATAATATTCTTATTGATGGTAGTTATGATTTAATATATGATGTACTAGTCATATTTAACTGAATTCTTTTACTTATTACACAAAAATGAAAGATTAATCAAATGAAATTATTAGAAAGTTTAAAAATGAATTAATTAGTGCGTGTAATTAAATTAAAAGGCTACCAATCTAAAGGAAAATGTGTTGTATGGGCCTCCCTCTTCCACTTAAAAGACGAATTCTTTCTACACTCTAATACCCTCGTCTTGCACCTCCATAAGTTTAAAAAATGTCAAAATTGTTCCTGTAAAAATGAGACCTTCTGTATTTAAAAAAAAAAATATTACTGAACCGGACACCTCCATAAGTTTAAAAAATGTCAAAATTGTTCCTGTAAAAATGAGACCTTCTGTATTTAAAAAAAAAAATATTACTGAACCGGATACCCTCCATCCGGTTTACAATTTTTTTCAAATTGTAAACCGGATGGCGGGCCATCCGATTCACATTTCCAAATGAAAATGTGAACCGGATGGCACCCAATCCGGTTTACATTTTGGAAAAAAAATTGTAAACCGGATAGGGGCCATCCGATTCACATTTTCATTTGCAAATATGAATCGGATGGCCTCCCATCCGGTTTACATTTTGGTTTTTTTCCAAAATGTAAATTGGACATAGGACATCCGGTTCATATGAAGTTCATCTTCTCCGATGCAGATTCACCGTCGATAGCAACCCAATCATCAAATTAACTACCCTAATCATCAATATCACTCACAAATTGCTAATAAACATAATTTTTTTTACTTTTCACTTGTTTAAAGTTTTAATTCAGATTGAAGCAAATACGCAGCTTTTCCTCCCAGATCTGCGATGCGAGTGTTGTAGACTCTCACCCACACATAAATCACTTTTGTTGACGGTGAAGGTGAAAAACAGATACAATGACTGAACTGGATACTACAGTAAAGCAGTGAATCGGAAAGAGAGAAGAAGTGGATAAGAGTGGTTAAGGAGGTAAATGGGGGTAGAGGGTATTTTGGTCTTTTACCATTTATCGTTTAAGGATATGTTTGTATTTTTCGTTGAACTATGGATGTGCAGGATGAGGGTATTGAGGTGGAGAAAGAATTCTTCCCACTTAAAATATTGGACAATTGTTTCCTGTACTCCCTCATTTACTTCCTGTACTCCCTCATTTACTTGATGCATCATCATATTTTAAAATATCAAAACTACCCTTGAGTATGTGAAAATGGGTTTCGAAATTGATATTTCGGAATGAATATTGTGGGGGTGTAAAAATGACTGTCGGATTTAATTTTTAGGATGAATTTTGGGGATGCAAAAAGTAATAATAGAAAACATTTTTTGAAATTTAAAAATATTTTTCAAAAAATATTTTTCAAAATATAAAATTGACTTTCAAAAATCTTTTTCTGGAAACATTTAAAAAAACGTTTTCCAAAAAAGGCAACTTTGCATTTTGGAATAGATTTTTCGAAAATGCAATCTGAAAAATGCTTTTTGAAATGATCAAATATTTTGACAAAAATTTGGTTATGGAAATCGTTTTTTAAAATTTTCTCAAAAAATGATTCAGAAAGTAAAATAAAAACCAGGAATATTCCACCCAAAACTATCGCAACCCATCCCTAAATCATTATACACATTTAGTGGTGGCTTAAGCCTTTAGGAGGCCTAAAGCAAATAAAAAAAATGAGGCTTTTTTAAATTAATAAAATAATTAAAATTATGATTTTAGATAAAATGAGACTTTTTTAAATTAATAAAATAATTAAAATAATGATATTTTTATCTAAAATTTATTTTTTGAACTTTTTGATGCAAAATTATATATTAAATTATCATAATTAATTTCATGAATTAAATTTAATGAATTTCCTCATTTTTAATTCAATGAATATGTTCTTGCATAATTGAATCAAATTATGCAATCTTTTTATCAAACTTAAAAAGTTTCCACTACTTTCCTGGTAGATCTTCTCATTTTTTTCCACGCAAGGCTAAGTTATATAGCAATAATTCTTAACAAAACCTTTTTCCAGTATTCTTTATCTCTATTTATTTGTTCTTGAACATGATTATCTATTGTTTTATCTTTTGACAATCTCATTTCTAGATCAATCCATGCATTCATATTAATAATGTGTTCATCACTTATTTCATGGCTCTTTAACTTAGCACTAAGATTTCTCCAATCTCTACTACCTTCTGTACCTAGTTTACTAGTACAACTAATAACATTAAACAATTTACAACAAAAACATAATACTCTATCTAAATCTGTAGAATAAATGAGCCATCTTCTTTCATGTTTCTCTCCATTAGACAATTTTTGGATATAATATGATACAGAAAAGTGTCTTGAGTATTTATCTTTTGAAAAATCTATATCAGTTATCCTAATAGAGCCTTTTTTTTATTAATAAGTCTCTTAATTTTGTATCAATATCCTCCCATTGACTTGGATCTTATGTATTTTTAATATTAGAATTATTTTGTCTTGCAATTTCATTCTCATTATCATGAGTTTGTGAATTAGAATACTTGATTCAAATTTTCTAGTTGCTATATTTGTATATTTTTATATAAAATTAAAAATTATAATATATATCACACTGAATATAACTTATAAGTATATTAAAATAAGTCTAAGTGAAAAAGATAAAACCTGATTGTCAAGACAATAAACTTGATGGTAGAGTCTCAAGTCTCCTATTATCTTTCGATCTTGTTGTTTAGTATGTCTTCAAATATAATTTGTAACTTCTAAATTCTCTTCCTTGAATCTGCACAAATTATTTTAAGATTAATTAAACAATAATAAAAAAAAATTGGGATCAATTGATCAATCTCATATTAGTTTTACCTAACATTGATGAACTCAAAAGGAGCAAAAGTGAAAACAAACTCTTCCTCAATCAATCTACTGCTCCAAGTCTCTAAGTAACAACACACATAAATTCATAAATACACAATATAAAATGATGAAATATGAAATGAAAGAAATTTGAAATTGAAAAAAAGTTGAAATAGTTTTATGGAAGGGACAAAGAGACAGAGGAAGAAAGGAAATAAATGAAGAAAGAAGGAGAGAAGTGGAAGAGTCAGACAATGATAAAAGCATATAAAAAGATGATATCAATCTGTTAAAATATAGAGAAGAGATAAATTAAAAAGTTTTGATACCTAAGATTCCTTGACTGTTCAATTTTTTAAAATATTATTAATTTATTATAAGAAAATTTTAAATAGTATTTATAGTATCAATATAAATATAAAATAATTAAATAATATTTATAGCACCAATATAAACTTAAAGTCAATTAAAATATTTAGTTTTTTAATTAAAATTTTGTTAGTATAATTTTAAAATTAAATACTTTTTTATTTTATAATAATATATGAGTATTAAATTTTTTTGAGGTTTTTGAGGCCTAAAGCGTATTAAATTTTTTTGAGACCTTTGAGGCCTTGAGGTCTAAAACATATTAAATTTTTTTGAGGTCTTTGAGATAGTGAGGCCTAAAGGAGTTGCTTTACCTGCTTGGGCCTTGAGCCACCCTTGTACACATTCAAATCAAAACAATCACCTCCAACATTTTTCATGTACATATCAAAATCATACATGCAATACTTACTTCTTTACTCCCAAACAACAAATCTTCAGTGTCAAAATGCCTTCGTTGTGTCACCAAAGTCCAATCTCCTTTGCAACACCTCCCACAAGATCGACGGTGCCTCTCTAACATCCTAAAACCCTTTTGTCTTTATTAACAGATATAAATGTTCATTCACATATTTGATGAGGTGTTTGATGAGGTGTAAGAAGCAAATGTGGGGACAAAGTAAGTAATTGCCAAAATATTGGTACCAACTAGACTTCCCATAAATGAAATACACATCTAAGTCTATTATATAGTTTAAAATCAAATATGTTTGAAAAAAATTTGAAACTTAACCTTGTAATAACCTTTTCATTTCATTGTTGAGTTTGCACTTAACAAACAAAATCACATAATAATGTAATCCTTAGATACAAGGACAATTAACAAACAAAATCACATAATAATGGAATCCGTAGGTATAAGGACAATTAACTAGCAACGGGATATGCATGAACGTGAAAAACAATTAGTGATATAAGTATGATTATTACAAAATAACAAATTGTAGACAACCAACCCATCTATTATGAAGTTGAATATACATGTCTGTTTGAGTCATTTATCTATATCTGTAAGAATTGTAGGTCTCACCTTATTGTTTCTAGACTTTTGATTAGATAAAGACCGAATAAATCTATATACATATGTTTTTCCTTCTTTTTTACTCAAATTTTTCATGTACATGAATAAATGATGAAAGAAAGAAATAGGTCAAATATAATTATTAAAATATTAGAAAACATGACTTATATGGTTTATAGTTGTGTTACTCAATTTGTCCATGTACTTGAATGAATGAAATAAATAGGTTGAACATAATTATTAAAATATTAAGAAAAGAGACTTACATTATCTATAATTGTATCACATAATCGTTCAACATGGAAGCTTTGCCAATGATATCTAATGCATCTAGTAGAAAAATGTATAGTGGATCAACGAAGTTAGTCACTCTAACTTTGTTCTCTCACTGTACCAGCAAATATATTCGCCTCAACCTTCAAAATGTGGTTAGAAGTTAAGTTATAGTATAATTTTCACCTTCTATCATGTCATCGCCATTGATAAGAGATTGTCTGTTATCAAGGAGTACAACTTATTTCTCATGATGGATAACATCCTAAAAATTGAACAAAAGTTTATGCAACACTAGTAATATTAATTTAATAACAAAATAAACATATAATTTCAGACATTTGTCACCGAAATTGCCTAGACCAAATGTCATGGTTATGCAAGAAATATGTTAGATGTCTCTCCCAATTAGTTGAACCTTTGTATTGGGCACATGTACTCGAGCAATATCACGAGCTTCATCAACCTATGGTTAGGGAGGTTTGGGAGGATGACAGAGTGGGACAAGTGTGGACTTCACTATCCACATCCCTATCCCTAAAGTAAAAATTCATTCTCATCTCCATCCTCGTATATAATAAATATAAAATTGTCTCATCTCCATCCGGTAACAGGTATACTTGTATCCACACTCGTACTCACCCCGTGTTCTAAATATTAATCAAGTATACTTATACCCACACTCGTACTTAACCCCGTAATATTCTAGATATTAATCAAATAATTCTTTAAAAAAATAAAAAATAAAATAACAACAAAGTAAGAATGACAATATCATGAATTTAATGTCGAAATGATACACACTTTCTTTCCTTCAATGTAAAATATCCAAAAAAGTATTATAATTGCATGAATATCAAATAAGAATACCAAGTAATAATTGGATAAAAAAAATACATTGGGAATCTTAAGAAACTTGATGGATACCAAACTAGTCAAATTGTTGAGAGAGTATATATATTTTTTTAGTAAAAAAGAGGTTCTTTAAATGTAATAAAAGTCAAAAAATAGGTTATTTTATGTTAGTTTATGTTATTGAACAATTGAAATTGAGGGTGAGACATTCTCATCGAAAAAAATAAACAATAAATAAATATTAAAATGGAGTAGAAATATTGCTTTAGAAACTATTTGATTCAACGAAATTAAATTTGTGTTTCCTAAAATACAATATATCATCTGAATAAAACCATAAAAAAGAAAATATGTGTAATTAAGAGTGTGATAAGAATGAAAGTATTCGAGATGTCAGTGAATTTTGAACAAATCAAATAATTAAGAGAAAATAAAAAAAATTATGTATTGACAAAAAAGGTTATGAAATTAAAAATTGCAGAAAACAATAAATACAAGTTTGTTAATTATGTTAGTAATTTAAAACAGAAAGATATAAGAGGATAAAGATATGTATTGAGACGAGTGTGGAAACAGGAGAATATTTACATACCTATCCCTCTTCCCATATCCAATACAGAAAATCAAGTATTATCCATTCCTATACTTAATTAAAGTAGAAATTTTGCCTTCAAAATAAGAATATGTTTAGATAATACCCATGAAACAAATTTATTTATCATTCCTACCTATGTTAACTATGAGTATGAAGGATCATTATGAATGGTTAATCCTTCTTTAACTTTTGGTCTAATTTTACACATCAATGTAAATTTTTTCTGACTAAGATATTTGAAGTAACATAACTCTTTTTAGATGTCCCATATACTTGAAGTTAGGTATTTAAATTTTAATTGTACGACTGCTGGTGCACTAAAATAATAATAGATGTCTCAACCACCACCAACGTCATAGGCATTTTCTGATGCTCTGGTTTTTCCAGTGGTCATCGTCAATATCCATGGGAAATAAATGAGCTTTGGCTACTCTAACCTTCCAAGATATAAGAGTGAATAATATCTTTAGTGACATCATTTATCAACTATGACCAAATAAAGAGTAGTACAAACACAATGTAATACTTACAAACCTGTCATCACTCTTTTGTATTAACTTATAAGTCATTTGTGAGATATCTTTTCATACACAACCACCTTCATCTCATATTATGGGGTGAAAATGGAGAGTCTAAGAAATTCATAACTCTTCAATAGCAATGCATATCCCACAAGACAACAAGTGAGATATACCGTTTAACTTATTTAACTTTCACAGTTCCTAAATAATTATTCTTTTCTCATATATTGAGGAGAAGACAACTACTACGAAAAAAACTAAAATTTCATAATTCATAAAATATTATATTAATCTATCAACTTAAGTGCAAAATTAACATTCAAAGAAACTATAGAAACCATATTCATTCTCTTCCGTCAATATGATACTTCAAACTACTCATTTTTTAAATTTTCGAAAACTGTAAAACCATTACAAATTAATTAATTATGAGATGAAGTATACTAAACCCTAAACCATTACAAATTAATTAATTATTAAAATATTAAAGAATATCTAATGAACTAAAATGATTTATACACTAAAATATTATAAGAACCTACTAAAATATTATAAGAATCTTGTGAGTCTCTTTACATTAGGTTTGGTTTAGGGGTGTCCTATAGATAACGATAGACCAGAAGAGATTTACAGTACTTTGTATTGTTTAGAAATTGTTTAGAAGAGGTGATTTATGTAGATTATGAGACAATGATTTGTGGAATTATTATCCTCTCATATTTTGAAGATTAAAAGAGATTTTCATCCGTTCTAAACTAGTGATCAACTTACTTTTCTCTTATTTTTACTTTACAACATTTACCAAGGTGAGACTAATGAGAGTAAAATTACAAGATAGACATAGTAGTGATTCGTTTTCATTTGACTTATATCGTAAAGTACGTAGGTGGTTTGGTCACGAAGGTAAGTGGTTTCGTGGAGATTGGATAAAAAAAGAAGAAGGAGGAAATCAAATTAATTATAAACTGTTTATAATAAAATAAATATAATTATTTATATAATATAATATTATAGTAATATAGACAATAATAATTTAATTTCTATTTTAAAATAATTGATTATCTTAAAATTCTAAAATAATAATTCATGAATCAAAAAGGTCAAATTAATTATAATTATTTTTAATAAAAAATAAATTTATAATCTTACAATTTTATCAATTAAAATAAATTAAAATATAAACACATTTATCAAATTATTTACAAACTTTCATCCCAAATTTATTTAGTAAATAATTCACTTAGATTTATCTAACCATAGAAAAAACATTAATATCTAATAAATTCACTAAATTTAGTAAAAAAATCACTTGGATTTGTGTACCTATAAAAAAACATTAATTTCTAATAAATTCACTAAATTCCATTTATGGATCCACACAAAATATCAACGTCCTCACTAAATAATGATAGTAGCCGCATGACTTGGGAACATGGAGGCTTTAGAAAAAGTCATCACTAGAAATTACACCATTCTATTTCTAATTTTCTAACTCACTCCACTCTGCAATAATGAAGAATGGTACTGTCCTTCAGAAGACTGTTCTGCAAAACGATATTGGAAGATTGATTGCTTCACTAATGAACACAAATAGAGCTTCTAATTTTTCTTTTCATAACACTGTACAACCCATGACTTTTATCTTCATTAGTTGTTCTGTGGACACAAATAGAGCTTCTAATTTTCTTTTCATAACACTGTACAACCCTTGATTTTTATTTTCATTAGTTGTTATGTGGGTGTGTGTTCTCTTAAGATAGTTGCAAGTTGCTACACACTCTTATATTTTCAGCGAGATGTCACCGTTATAAAGATAAAAAGAATTATTATGCACCAATATTACTTCAATTTGTTTCATTAATATAAAAGGATTAATAATGGATATAACTTTTGTTAAATAAATATATTATTGAAGATCTCATGTCGACTAAATATGAAGCTTTACAATAGTTTATAAATAAGTGCAAATCTTACTTTACAAGTCAATTTTGTAAGGTTTATTTAGGTTTAAAGTCTATTTTTAATATGATATCAGAGTCTATCCTAGCAAGATTGTTGGATCTATCAGGTCACCCATTATTGGACAGCTTTCGGACCACCTTTAAACAATATAAACCCACACACGAGTTGAGTAGTCTTGGTATGAGAGGATGTGTTGGAGATGAAACCTTTCAATAGTTTATAAGTGAGTATAAACTTCATTTTATAAACCGGTTTAAATAGTTTATAAGTGAGTGTAAACTTCATTTTATAAACCGGTTTTGTAAAATTGAGTTAGGTTTAAAGTATACTTTTATATATATATATATATATATATATATATATATATATATATATATATATATATATATATAATATACTTTTTATATCATCATGTATATCTTTTTTTATGTAATTACTTACTATTTATATTTATATAATTACTTATTATTTATATAATTATTGTTTAGTATTTTATTTTAAGATTTATGCAATTATAAATATTAGCTTGAATACTTATTATTTATACCAAAAGATATAGTTAATAATCATAATGTGATTAGTTTAAATTCGACTATTTGATTAAACTTTTTTTTTATCTTATCTTTTTACTTTTTGTTTCCTAGTTAAAAGTTAGTTTTAATAATTGACTCGGACAAGCATAACCTTAAGTAGGTTAAGAATCTTGAGTTTGTAAATTTTTTATATCTAAAATCTTTTGAACATGTGTTTCAAGTAGATGTGTCCTATTATAAACATCACCAAATAAAAAAAATTAAAGTATAGAAAATAAAGTAAGTAACTGTTAATAATTAAATTAAATTGTGTTAGTCTATTCCTGAAAATACAAAAATATATCAGAATTTTTTGTTATTAATTAAATTTTTAATTTAAAAAACATCCAAAATTAAATGTTTATTGCCATCATTATATTTCTAGGCATGATATTTTGGGGAATGAAGTTACATAATTAACTTGAAAAAAAACTCTTTTTAAGCTTGTTTACTTTATCTACTAAAGTGAAATACTTATTTGAGAGGAGCTTGATCCAAATTTATATAATCCCTATTTTATGGTAGTTGAATTTAAAATCATGTAGTTTGAAAAAGAAATTGCTTATATTGTATGAAAACTTGTTATGTGATAAAAAAATGTGTAATGTGAGGAAAATATAATTACCAATATTACTGTATTAATCTTGGTTTCTTGAGGTATTTGAAGAAGCTCATTTTACTCTTAGAAATAATGTAAAAGATGCGAAGGAGAAGAATCAGAATGTTCCGAAAGAAGAAATTTACAAGAACATGTGCTCATTTTGATAGATCAATAAGTTGAGTCTAAAGATTTGAAAAATGATCACTAAAATAATTAAATATAACAAACAATGTAAAATATTAGGTTTGTCTCAGTAGAATATTTTTGACTCATGAATAACATATATAATATTATGATACATTGACGACAGTAAATTTTCTTTAAGAAAAAGTTATTATTGATTTCATATTTACTCGTTAGTACAAAAGTTTGATATATCATTGATGCATCATTTTTTTATTAATAATTTATAATATAATAATAATAAATTATTATTTTTTAAATTAAGGAGAAATTACCATTCGAATTTCTGATCGTGCACAAGTTTGCTATATTATATTGAAAGTGAACTCTATTACTATTTTTAATTCAAAATTAAAAAAATTGTGTGACTTAAGTAATAATACAATTAATATAACATTTAAGAAAAAAATATAATAACCAGTTAAGTTCATGGACGTATTTGATATTTTAAATTTTTAAATTTAATAAGACTTTACACTTAAAAAATTCAAAATGATGTTTTATCCAAAAATTAAAAGACTATTTTGAAAAGATTAATGACTAACATTTTAATATTTTTTCTGAAGTGGGATGTCATCCCATTTCCTTTTATCTTTTTTCTTTAAATAATCAAAATAAAAAAAAGTGCTTGAAAATAATAAATAAATTACAGAAAGGTAATATGAGTAAGTTGGTTTTGCTTATTTTAAATAAATAATATTTGTTTTATTTTTATAATATTACGAAGAACAATTATATATTAAGTTTAGTTTAGTTTTATTACTACGAAGAACAATTATTATTTTAAAAAATATTAGGTGAATCTCATCAAATACGAATTAGGGATTGCATATAGTTATTCTACCCAAATTTTGCTAGCAAAACTTAGTTAACAATGTTAAGTGTTATTAATCCAGATAATTTAAAACTGTGCCACTCAAATAATTGTTCTTTAAGTAAATGTTAAATGGCAATAAAAAATAGATAAACTAAAAATTCATTAATAAATATGTAAGACATCTTCAATTAAAGACACTAGTATTAATAATATACAATTAATGACTTGTACTACCAAAATATACCACTATAAACTACTTTTTTTTAAAGTATTTTGGAAAAGAGTGACTTTTAATATATCATAATAATATATTTGTATTGCTATAAAAACATAAACATAAAGTAAATAATATATAAGAAAACGATAGAAATGCATTAAAATAATTTCCTTATATTTTTATAAATATAATTTCAGGATTACTACAAAAATTATACCGGACTAATAAATATTGATTATAATAATAATTAGACTTAATTAAATTTTGGATATATTATAAATTTATATATTTTTAAGTCATTGTTAAAAAATTATTTTATTGAACATCTAAATTGTATAAATTATTTTAATAAAGATTTAATTAAAATTATTTAAACTTACTGGAGATTTAAAATTTAATTATATTATTTTTTTATTTTTATGGATAAACTAATTACATCACTTTAGTCACGATAAAATTAAATAGTAAATACTTAACTAAAAAATACAAAATTTTTAAATATTTGATATTATAATAAAATTTTCTGTTAGAAATTATAAAAAATTTAAAATTAAATAAATCTAATCATTATTTATGATAATAATATATTAATATAATATATTTGTTTACTATATTCAAAAAAGGATAAGTACTTGTATCTATCCTTGATTGTCATAGAACTAAATTATTGTCAGTAAATTATCCTTGATTTGAGTATTTGTTTGATATTATTTTATTTATTTGAACATATGTATATTATTATGTTGAAAAATTACACATAATTTATGTTTAAGCTCATCGTCTATTAAAATTTAAGATTAATTGATTGGGTATTGTTAATATTTTTTATTAATTCAAACATGAAATGATATTTTAGGTGAACTAATCAAAATAGCACAATTGTAATGGACTACTTTAAATATAAAAAAAGTGACTTATAATTAGTTACACAAATGAATTGATTGATCTTCTAAAAAAAATACATTTATTTTGCCACAAATATAGTCTGAGAGCTAACTTTCTACTTATACACTATCAATAAAAATATACATTAATTTTTTTAGTTTCTCAATTTTATTTAGAACATAAATCTATATTGAATTTTTACTGTGTTAAAATTTATTAGAGCAATGATATTCATAAATTTTCGAGCAAATTACTTTCTTACCATAAACAAAAAAAAAAAAAAAAAAAAAAAATTTATTTCTAAAAAAAATAAAAAAAAAAAAAAAAAAATGTAACAAATTTATTGCTAAAAAAACTAAAAAAAAAACATGTAACACGTTTCCTTACCAGAAAAGAAACTAAAAAATCATGAGAAGGTAATATTAAATGCTAAGTTGGATAATGACCCTAGTCTATATATAGGGTAGAGGTGAGTGCATTGCATATGCATCTCTTTCACTACCAAAGTATAGCTTCTTCTTCACTCTCAATCTTTAATTCTAATGGCTGAAATAAGTTCCTTAGCTTCACTATGTCATTCTTCTGAACCTGTATTGAAGGAACATGCTGATCCTTACTCAGCCTGTGATGATGAAATACCCACCATTGATTACTCTCTTCTCTTCTCTCAAAACCCTAATCAGCAACTGCATGCCCTTCAATGCCTTCATCATGCTTGCCTAGAATATGGCTTTTTCTATGTAACTCTCTTTGCTCTTGTGTCCTACAATTTATTTTCACCATATTTCTTCATGCATGCCTGCTTTTCTCTTCCAAATTTATCATCCATCATATAAAAAGAATATAAAATAACTTCTTTAAATGTATACATCTCATCTATCTATTTATCTTATATTTTTATTTGTTTCTCTTAATACAAGGATATAGTGGTGTTGGAAAGTGATATATACTTGTAAGTATAATCTTAAAGTTTCTTTTATCACTATAAGGAAACTTTCCCATGGTTAGTTAATCAAACTATTTCATTTATATATATGTTTTTTATTTGTATTTTTTATATGGTATACAAATTTAGAATTTAATAGTATAAGTCACTAAAATCTTGGTAGCTAATGTTAGATATTAATTATCTTGACTTAATTGATCATTAAATTCAATCATTACTTTTTATTTTGTGGTTATTTAGCAACCAAAATCTAATTTAACGACTATTTTGATCGCAATTAACAACTATTTCATTTCCTAGCTAAAAATTAGTCTCTAAAAAGTTTTTTTTTTCTTTTTTTATAGTGCAAGGTTTTATTAGGTCTAGTGTTTCACCTGCTATCAGGCCATTGTTAACTCCTAATTTATATCCAGTTATATATTCGAGATGTATATGTCTTAGTGTGAGACAATGTATTAGAGATATCACATTGACAAAAAATAAACTCTATTTACAATATATAATTAAGAGTAATTCTCATATTTTAAGTTGATTTTGTGAGATTGGGTTAAATTTAAACTCACTTCTTAATACATTTGAATTACGAGAGTGTGTGCTCAAACTATAATTTTTTTTTACTAGAAGGAAGTAAATTGAGAAGCGTTAATGGAGTGTTTGCATGTTATTTCTATAATCAATGTTTCTTTGTACTGAGTTTTTTTCATAGATATACAATTTCTCATTCTTTGATATGTATATAGTTGGTAAACCATAGCATCCCAGATGGAGTATTTGACAATATGTTAAAGGGAGCTTCTGATTTCTTTAATCAAACAACATTAGATGAGAGAAAGATCTACAGTAAAAAAAGTCCATCAGATAAAATTAGATGAGAACTAGAGTCCTCTAATGAAGGAAACAGAGAATATCTGAAGGTCGTTACTCATCCTGAGTATCATTTTCCTTCCGACTCATCTGGTTTCAGGTATGTAATTAGAGAATAATTTTGTCTCTATCTTACCTTTTATGTTCAAAGTGTTCACACTACTTTAACTAGCAGCCCCTTTTACTCAAAATATTCTTTGTCATAATTCTACAATGAAAAATCGTCAGTCATTTTTTTAATTTTTAATTGTGATTCAATTTAATTTTTTAAAACTTTATAATCTTTTTAAAATATAATTATGATATCTAGAATTATTTTAATATTTTCAAATTAATTATTATTTTATTTAAAAAATAATATAATTATCTGTAGTTTTTTGTTTACTTCAAAATCTAATTCATTGGTTAAATAAATAAAATTATTATACTTTAATTATGATAACTTTATCTTCACTCACTAAAATCTAATTCATTGACTAAATAAAGAAAATTATTATACTTTAATTATAATAACTTTATCTTCACTCACCAAAATAATTATATTAACTTCTACACATTATTTATGAGTAAAACCAACACTCATTAATTAGATAATATAATATTTAAGATTACAACTTTTATAAGGATTATGTTTCTTTCATTAGTAATAATAAATAAATAAATATAGCAAGGTTTGGGTGTTCAAACTCATATATAAAACAACATACTTACATTACTTCCAATAAATGCAGTTACCCATCATAATAAGCCAGAAAATTATAAAGGATTACAAACACCTTAGATTGCCTATTACCATTCAAATTATCCTACCCTTGCACAAGAATCAGTAATGTTCTAACCCACTATGCCAAATATTAAACATGATTCAACAACCCAACCCTTTCCAACAATCGCCCTTTAACATTAGATAAATTAACAGTCGTGCAACTTTATGTTGTCAATATGCATATATTTCCTGAAATCAAATTTTCCAACCTCTTGCAGTACAATATAGCCAAGAGATAGAATTACGACTACAATACCTGTACAAACATTATAATACGTCAACTAAACAAACCAATTAAATATGTATTTTCATGGAATTCAATTAAACACCCCTATCCTATTGTAACTGCTAATATATCCCTACCTTATGGACTTGAGACATATACGGATTATGTTTAATAATTTGATATAAAACTATGTTTAAAGATGAGTTAATTTTAAAAAAGATATACTCTCTCTTGTTTTTCTCACATCTCTATCATTATAAACATATTCATATAACAAACATTAAAATTATTACTCTATGCTTTTAATTTTATTTTTATTATATACATACATCCATATATATATATATATATATATATATATATATATATATATATATATATATATATATATATATATAATATTACGATGAATTTCAAACTCATAAAATTCTAATAAACAATTTATCACAAAAAGTAACACTTAACTCTTGTAAAAAAAAGTAACACTTAAATCTAATCTATTAGTTATGAAAGTCTTAATTGATCAATTAAGTCTTGATCTGACTTCAAGATTAAGATAATCTAGTTAAGGTCAATCACCTCATTCAAAGAATTGTCCACTTTTAAATTTGAAGCTTCATCATGATTTTATACTTAAAAAGTGCTTCAAAGGATTAAAGGAGAAGATGAATTTAAATTGCACTTGACCTCGACTTCTAAGCGATGTGATGTACTGGAATAAACCTCCACTTGAGGGTTAAGGAAACAAATATTTGTCTTTGAAACCACTTTTTTATTCCTATAAAAGGTGTCAATGTTTCAATCTTAAATTTGTTGAAATAACATCATTAGGATTTATCATCGCATCTAAAGTATTATGTGCTTTAGAATTCAGAACACTCTCATACTTTTGTATTTAAAAAGTGTCTCAAAGAGTTAAGAAAAAAAGATGTATTTAAATTACTTTTAACTTTGACTAGTAAAGTATATGAAACCATTAGACTTACCTGATCAAGTCCTTATTAATTTTTCACAAGGTTAATAGATGAACTAATCTAAATAAAATCTCAAAAATCTAACTTTATTTACACAATATAATTTATAATTAAGTTATATAAATACGACCCTTAGATTTTTAAACAAGATAATTACATTAAAAAAATAATAATTGAATCATAACTAGTTAAGAATAATCATGACATTTCAATCATATAAAAAAAACGTTATAAACTTTGATAGGAAATTTCACAATGTAAGGCATTCAAATACATTATATTAAATTATTTTATTTTTTAAATATTTTATTTAGATAAAATAATTCAAATTTAATGAATTTTATGTTTTTCAATTAGATAAAATATTTCAATAACCAATGGAAAAATTATTTAAATATGAAATAATTATTAATAATTCAAAAATTTCAGTGTTGATGATCCGTTTTTTTGGTATATCTTGGTTAATGTTGTTTTTTAAGTTAAAGTTTGTTAATAGTTTTTTAAATGGTATTTACAAAACTATTTTTAACAACAAAAGACTTTCATCGAAAGATTATTTTTACGATAACGATGGTTAGAAATTTCTTTTGATGATGTTTTCATTAATGTCAGTTGAAATATGATATCATTTGAAGTTAATATTAGTTACAAGTTTTTCTAACTTTGGGAAAAAAACAACTCCTAACAAACTATTGACAAATAATAAAATCTGTGTCGATGATAAAAATCATTATAAACATTGACAAAAAATAATTACAATAAAAAAGAAAATCTAATTTACATATGAAAAAAATAGTCTCTCTGATATTGATTAAGAAAATCCTAACTAATATTGAGTCAGAAATAATAGCTGTATATAAAAAAATTCCAATAATTTAAATTAAAAAATAACTCCTATCAATATTAATAAAAAAAATTTTACTTGGCGTTAGCAAAAAAAGTAATCATCTAAAAAATTCTTAATTTTAATAAGTTATACATTCCAACCAAAATCGAGTTAAAGAGAAAATAAATAAAAAAATATAAATTTGAGAATATGAAGAATTTAAAATTATTATTTTTTAAATAAAGTTTAAAATTATTTAATTACTCTAATAAAATTCTAAAATTTAAAATTCTATTAATTCCATAAAAATAAAAGAATACAATTTGTAAATTATTCTCAAACATAAATTTAATGAGAAAGTATCTAAGTTTAATTACTATGACATTCTCACTTCAATATATTTAAACTTACTTTGGGTTATTTGGTGCATTAGTGAAATTTTCAAAGAATATGGCAAAGAAATGAGAAGGATAGTAATTGGATTGGCGAGGGCAGTGTCTAAAAGCTTAGGGTTTGAAGAACTCTTGATAGAAAAAGCATTGGAATTGAAGTCAGGGTTTGATGTAATGGCCATGAACCTTTATCCACCTAATGCCAAATCCAAGGGAGCTGTTGGGTTGCCTGAACACACTGACCCTGGCTTTATAATTACACTTGTTCAAGATGTAAATGGTGGTCTCCAAATTCTTTCTCACAAAGGAAATTGGATTAATGCCTATATTCCATATCGTGCCATTCTCATCCAACTTGGTGATCAACTTGAGGTACTTTTATTCAAATTATTACTATTAATCACCCTTTTCCTCCTTACCGTTTGACTTATATTTTAACATCAATCAATTGTACATATTAACCAATGGGATGTATAAGAGTCACATCCATCGAGTTATTGTTAGCAACAGTAAGGTGCAAAGGATCTCTGTGGTTGGTATTCATGGACCTTCACTGGACAAATTAATCAGTCCTAGCACAAAGTTTGTTGATGAAAAACACTCAAAGAAATATTGTGAGATGACCTTTAAAGAATCCTTGGAGGTGAATGGGGATGATCAGGTTGATGGGAAATCATCAATTGAACAAGCAAGATTACTGTGAAATTTGCATTTAAGTGTACCATCTCACACACCAAGATTAGTGTAAAATGCATGCATATCATCATTATAGCATGCTTCACTTAATATGTTATAATAAGGTGTGGTTTATGTCTTCTCTCTTGTATTCTATATATATCATATTCATATCTCTATTATACTATCCTTTCATTCATATGGAAAGCAATGTATAATTCTCTAAATAAATTTAAGCACTTCATTCTATTTCAACAAATAATTTTATTATACATCAGGCATAGATGCCAACAATTACAGAAAAAACACTTACATATTAGTTGGAAGATAATCTCTCAACGAAAGTAGAATAAAAAGACAAACTTGTTTTGTATATGAGCTTTGGAGCACCAAAATGTAAAAGATATAAAGTAAAAAAGAATATAAACTAAAGGAGACATTAAGGGTGCTCAACCTATTTAAATACATCTATACTCTATTTACATAGTATATTAGACTCTTAAAAGTACTTCCATAAACATTTTGATCACATAATGTCCTGACCTACTATAATAACCGTAATATCATTCCATTGTCTTGATCATTACAATGCCTATTAATTCCAAATACAAATTTCACAACTCAATTAACAATCTAATTCCGGCTTGTAATATGTGTCTTCATATACGTGATATTATTGTTGCCAAACATATACAACACTAGACTTATGTTGCAAGGTTTGCATTTTAGAGGAGAGTTCCTCTTCCCAAACTTATTCTAGCATGACCGTGCTTTGTTACAATACTTGTGTTGGCTAAATATACTTTGAATCTTATATTAGTCATGTCTTGGTATTCACCAATGCTTTCATGACCAAAGCTCCCATCAAGGTCCATGATGACTTCAAGCAATCCAGTTAGCAAGCTTTGATCTATATTGACTTCATCAAATCACTTAGCAAACCTTGGTGCTAACAATCTCTCCCAATTTGATGAAGGCAATCAAGCGTGTGTTGAGTTGCACCAACCAAACCTGCACAAACTGCATTACTAGATTTCTTAATATAACAATTGAAATATAATGACACTTGTATTATCACATCTTAAAGGAATTTTAGAAAGAGTAAGTCCATAGTCACTTAACTGTTGTTTCAACCATACTATTTGAGTAAAACAACTCGCTGCAGCTATGTATTCGGCTTCAGCAGTTGCTAGGGTAACACAAGTTTGCTTCTTGCTATGCTAAGAGATTAAGCTAGATCCAAGAAGATACATGTTCCACTTGTGCTCTTCTTATCTAGCATGTACACAGCAAAGTCTGATAAAATGATTTACAATATGCGTGAATCTTTTTTTTGCACGTCTGCAATTGTCTCCTCTTGCTTCATTCTGAAGAGCTCATATTCCTGTATCAAAGCATGCTTCCTTGCTTGTTTAACATCCCTTGTGCCTTCATGCGTGACTTCTAAGGTATCCCACATTTCTTTTATCAATACACATTGTGAGACCCTGAAAATTTCATTAAGATTAAGGGATGATGTAATTATGTTTTTAGCAATACAATCATACTGAGCTTTCTTGCTCTCGCTATCAGTTTAGTTAAACCATGCTTATCAACACACCATCCATTAATAACCATTAACCATAACATTCCAAACACCACGATCAATTGATTCAATAAAAATTCTCACTCTTACTTTTCAGAACGGATAGTTCACACCACAAAAGATTGGTGGCCTATTGATAGAGGCACCCTTTGCAAATGGAAGTTCGTTTTTAGCCATTTTGGATTAAACTTGAGTAATTTTCAAGAACCTACTCTAGATACCAAGTGTTGAAAAATATGTCGGCTAAAGTTCAAGTGGGGGGTGAATTGAACTATTAATTCTTTTTTAAAAACTTTTGGTAAGAATGAAATTTTTTTATTAAGCAATGTACAAGTATAACAATTCATGCAAAACAATCAATTAAAATCATAAAGCAGTAAGCTGAAAAAAAATTTTCACATGCACCCAGATATATAGTTGGTTAAAATGAGAAAACAATCGATTAAATTTTGCTTGCAGTGAGTGAACAGAAAAATAATAGGTTGAAATACAATACAGTCAATTAAAATTTAACCTTCAGTACTTGAACAAAACTCAGTTGTACTGGCGCGAATTTTTTTTTTATTAAAATGGCAATTCAATCAATTAAAATTTTTCGATTACATTATTTTAGAAAATTTAACAGTGATCTTGGTTGAAGGATTCTTCCAAAACTATTTGTGATCAAGAAAGACTTAAAAATATATTTACAAAATTTCAGTCCAAAAAATTAACATATTGAATTAAAAAATAGTAAATTGGACCTTTGTATTGGGCTGATGCACTTGAGTAACATCACAAGCTTCATTAACTTGTACCTAGTGCCTAAGGAGGATGACAGAGTGGGGTGGGTACGAGTTTCACTATCCCTATCCTTATCTTTAAAGTAAAAATTCATCCACATCTCTGTCCTCATATCTTATGAGTATGGAATTGTCTCATCCTCGTTGGGTAACAGGTATAGTTATACCCACACTTGTATTCATCCCTACAGTGTTCTAAATATTATTTAAATAATTCTTTATAAAGAAATAAAAGTAACACCAAAGTAAAGATGATATTATCATGAATTAAATGTCATAATAATACACATTTTCTTTTCTTCAAAATCAAATATTAAGAAAAAAATTATAATTGCATAATTATCAAATAAGAATACCAAGTATAACTGAATAAAACACTACCTTGGAGATCTTAATAAACTTGATAGACATTGTCAACACCCAATTTCGTTCGGGTGAAAGAAAAAATATAAAAAATGCAAGTTTTGCTATTTGCACCCCACTTTCAAATATGCACCCCTCATTCTTATATTTTTAACCGTTGACTCAAATTTCATAATGGGTGCTATTTTGTTTTGAACAGAGTGTGTTAAATTTATTAACAGATATTGCATAGTTCAATTATTTCATTTGCATGGTTCAATTATTCAGTTATAAACATTTCATAGTTCATTCATTGTGTAACGATAGAAGTTGAACAAAAACGAAAGGTGCAAAGTTCAGTTATTCAAAGAGAATGTGCAATGTTCAGTTACTTGCACTCAACGATGGGGATCTCATTTGTTGAGCATGCATGCAATGTGTTGATTCGTCAAACTGTGCCTTTAAAAAGGAAAGAGAGCCATAGCTTGAGGTTACGATGGATTACACGAAAAAAACACAGAAAACACGAAAGAACAAAGAAGTTAATCTGGGACGATTGCTGGAAATCACCGAGAAGCGAAAGAACAGGTGCTGCAATCGTGCGTCAAGACGTAAGTTATTTGAATTCTGATTTCTCAATGCATGCGTAAATTGTTAGAGATAAATGTAGATTTCAGTGAATGAATTGATGTTGTGAATGCTTTATACCATTGATGTTGAATCATTGATTTCTTGCCTGATTGAAATTTCTTCATCCCTAAACGAGAAATGATCAATATAGAATCAATTGAAACCCATTTGTATTATAATTAAGTGAAAAAAAAGAGCGGAAAAGAAATGAAAATGGAGAATGTGTCGCCGTTGATCACGATCGTCTCCCTCTATCACCTTCTCTTCATTGTGAAGCTTCAAATGTCATTACTGTGAGGATTACTGAATTGTTGCTATCGTTCGCCGCTGTCTTTAAAAACACAACGAACTTTAATCTCTCCTGTGTGATTTCTCTGATGTATTTGCTGTCAAAATATAAAGGATCCTCTATCGCGTCACTATCGCTACTACATAAACCATCTTTGTGGTGCACTATGGCCAGTCGTCACGGAGTTGCCGTGCCTTAGTGTTTTCCTTACAACAGTTTTTGAGTTTAGGAGTGGAAGATGAAGCGTGAATGAGCAAAAGTTATCCAAATTTGGTTTAGCTTCGTCTTTTTATTATTATTTTTATTATTTTGTACAGTAAAAAATATAAGGAATAAAAAAAAAGAAAAGAATAAAGATAATGCTTGCGAGAGCACGTAACACTATTAGTTTGCCGTGAACCATCACGTCTATTGCGAGCACTGCCTGATGCTTTTTCCTGTCATGCTCCCGTGGTACATTTTATTTATTATACCTTTACCGCATGGCGTCATCTTACTCAAAATCGTATCCCTTGACCCAAGACTGTATGACGTCATTTAGAGCTGAATGACGTCATCCTACATTCAAAACTTATCCGTCACTTAAAACCCTATCTCATTCTGTCCAGAACCGTATTTATTAACCCAACTTCTGGTCCAGGACATAAGAGATAATCTTGAGCATATAACTCGCATTAGTTTTACACATCACATCATTTGAAGTAACATAAATCCTTTTTTGTGCTTACTCGAATAATCTCATATTCGATATAAAATGTCACCTGAATATGTTTTCGAAACTAGTTAAAGATTTAAATTTTTTCAATCTACATCTTCTCAAGGCCTTTAGGTTGTACTATTGATGGTGGACCAAAATAATAATAGATTAATCATCCCTCAACTTCTGGTCCCACATATAAGAGATAATCCTTTTTTATACTTACTCGAATAAACTCATATATGATATAAGATGTTACTTGAATATGTTTTTGAAACTAGTTTGAGATTTAAATTTTTATACCAATGGTGGACCAAAATAATAATAGATTAATCATCCCTAAACTTATGGTCCAAGATAAAGATAATCTTGAACATATAATTCCCATTACACATCACATCATTTGAAATAATATAAATCTTTTTTATGCTTACTGGAATAAGGTGATGTTAGTTAAATATGTTTTTGAAGCTAGAGATTTAATTTTTTTTCAAACTACATCTTCTGCAAGGCATTTTGATTGTACTACCGATTGTTGACCAAATTAATAATAGATTAATCATCTCCAATCTCTAATACAAGATATAATAGATAATCTTAAGTATATAACTTTAATTAATTTTATTATCATTTAAAATAATATAAATCTTTTTTTGTGCTTATTCGAATAAGATTATATCTGATATAAGATGTTACTTGAATATGTTTTTAAATCGAATAAGATTATATCTGATATAAGATGTTACTTGAATATGTTTTTAAATCAAATAAGATTATATCTGATATAAGATGATACTTGAATATGTTTTTAAAACTAGTTTGAGATTTAAATTTTTTCAAACTATATATATATTCTGCAGGGCCTTTTGATCGTATTACCAATAGTAGAACCAAAATAATAATAAACTAATTATTTTTCAATTTCTAGTCCAAAACATAAGAAATAATTTTAAACATATAACTTACATTAGTTTTACGCATCACATTATTTGAGATAACATAATATCTAATTGAATATGTTTTTGAAACTAGTTATAAATTTAAATTTTTTCAGACACTAAATCTTCTGTAACACCTTTTGATCGTATTACCGACGATATGCCAAAATAATAATAGATGTCTCAACCACCGCCAACATGCCACGCATTTCCGAATGCTCTTCCTCAATATGCATGGAAATAGATGTCTCAACCACCGCCAACATCACACGCATTTCCTGGTGCTCTGATTTTTGCAATGCTCATCGTCAATATTCAATATCCATGTGAAATGAATGAGCTTTTATTACTCTACTCTAGTAAAGAACCTTGCAAGATATCACGAATCCTTCATTTTTCAACTATGACAGGAATAAAAATAGTACAACACAATGTAATACTTACAATCTCGTCATCAATATTTTGTATTAACTTTGAATACATTTGTGAGATATCTTTTCATAGACAACCTTCTTTATGTCATAGTGAAAATGGAAAGTAATGAAATTTCTAGAACCTGTTTTTATCTAGTCTTCATTACTCTTCAATAGCAATGCATATGACAATAAGTTATTTAACTTTCATAGTTCTTAAATAATTATTTTTTTCTCATATATTGAGGAGAACACAAATATTACGAGAAAAAAAAAAACTAAAATTTCATAACTCAAAATATCATAATAAGTATATTATATAAAATTTTGTAATACTCCAATAATGAAGAATGACACTGTCTTCTCAGGAAAACGACAGAAGGATTAACTATTGGAAGATTTATTGGTTTACAAATGGACACCAATGCAGTTTCTAAAATTTTATCCCTTGAGAAACACGTTGTTAATTGTTATGTGAATGTGTTTTCTCTTTTTCTACAAATGTCACCATTACTAATGATAAAAAAAAAAATTTTATGTGCCATATTGTTTAAATTTGTTTTAATATTAATATGAAATCTCACTATTAATCAACGAATATAAATAATGTTTATATTTTTAATCATAACGAAGACAAATATATATTCTGAATTTTAATATGCTTTTTCTATCATCATGTTTATCTACTTGATATTGATATAATGATTGTTTTATAGTATAAAAAATAAAATAATTAACTGTTTGTAGCAGGTGAAGAATCTCGAGTTTGTAAACTTTTTGTGTTTTAAGTAAATGTTAAAAAATATTAAAGTATAAAAAATAAAATTTCATAACTCGTATAAAATATCACAATAAATATATTATATAAATTTTTCTAATTACTCCAATAATAAAGAATGACACTGTCCTTCAGACTTTTCTGGAAAACGATAAAATTTTCTAATTACTCCAATAATGAAGAATGGCACCGTCCTTTAGCCATTTGTAAGATTGATTGCTTTACGAATGGACACTTCTAAAGTTTTATCCCTTGAAAAATACGTTCCATTTTTCATAACATTGTACAACTCTTGATTTTTTTTTCTTCATCAATTGTTTTGTGGGTGTGTTTTCTTAAAGATAGCTGCAAGTTTGCAAACTCCTATATTTTCTACGAGATGTCACCATCAATAATGATAAAAAAAAAAGTTTTATGTGCCATTTTATTTCAATATTAATATGAAATCACCGGATTAATCAACCGATATAAATAATATTTATTTTTTTAGATCATAACCAAGACAAATATATATTCTAAATTTTAATATACTTTTTTCTATCATCATGTTTATCTTTTTTATAATTAGTGATATAATTGTTGTTTCATATTTTATTTTAAAATTTATGTAATTATAAATATTAGCTTAAACACTATTATTACGTAAAAGATATAATATAATTGATAGTCATAATATAATTAATTCAAGTTCCACTATTAAACTCTTCTGGTGTTTATTTTCTCTCTTATTTATTTTATTTTTTTTCTAACAAGTATATTAGAGTTGAAAGTTTATCTTAATATCAACTCAGATGAGTATATTCTTAAGCAGGCGAAGAATCTTGACTTTGTAAATTTTTTTTTTGTGTTTCAAGTAAATGTGTTACATTATAATTAAATAAAAAAAGATTAAAGTATAAAAAATAAAATAAGTAACTATGTGTACCAGGTGAAGAATATTGAGTTGGTAAACTTTTTATGTGTTTTAAGTAATTATGTCTGTCAATACTAAACAAACTAGATTAAAGTATAAAAAATAAAATAAGTAAATGTTTGTAATTAAGTGATGTTAGTTTATTTATGAAAATGTAAAATTATATCAGAAATTTTTGTTATTAATTAAATGTTTAATTTAAAAGGTATCCAAAATTAAATGTTTATTCCGGCATGATATTTTGGTGAATGAAGTTAGATAAATAACTTGAAAAAACTCTTTTTACGCTTAATTTATCAACTAAAGTGAAATACTTATTTGAGAGGAGTTGATCCAAATTTATATAATCCTTTTTTATGGTAGTTGAATTTAAAATAATGTAGTTTGAAAAGGAAATTGCTTATATTGTATGAAAACTTGTTATGTGGTAAAAAAATGTGTAATGCGAGGAAAATATAATTACCAATATTACTGTATTAATCTTGGATTCTTGAGGTATTTGAAAGTGCAATCTATTACTAATTTTAATTCAAAATTTTAAAAATTGTGTGACTTAAGTAATAATATAATATAACATTCAAGGAAAAAAAAAAAAACCAGTTAAATTCATGGTCGTATTTGATATTTTAAAATTTTAATTTTAAAGATTAATGTAATAGGACTTTCCACTTAAAAAATTCAAAATGATGTTTTATCCAAAAATTAAAAGACTATTTTGAAAAGATTAATGACTAACATTTTAATATTTTTTCTGAAGTCGGATGTCGTCCCATTTCCTCTTTTATCCTTTTTTTAAAAGAATCAAAATAAAACAAAATGTGCTTAAAAATAATAAATAAACTACATAAAGGTAATAAGATTAAGTTAGTTTTGCTTATTTTAAAGAAATAATATTTTTTGTATTTTTATATAATATTACGAAGAAGAATTATATATATTAAGTTTAATTTAGTTTTACTATTACGAAGAACAATTATTATTTTAAAAAAGATTACGTGAATCTCATCAAATACGAATTAGGGATTGGATACAGATTCTACCCAAATTTTTCCAGCAAAACTTAGTTGACAATGTTAAATGTTATTAAATCCAGATAATTTAAAACTGTGCCACTTAAAATAATTGTTCTTTAAGTAAATGTTAAATGGTAATATAAAAATATATAAACTAAAAATTCATTGATTAATATGTAAGTCATCTTCAAGTAAAGACATTAATATATAATAATATATAATTAATGACTTGTACTACCAAAATATAGCACTATAAATTACTTTTTTTTTTTAAGTATTTTTGCAAAGAGTGACTTTTAATATATAATAATAATATATTTGTATTGCTATAAAAAAACATAAACTTAAAGTAAATAATATATAAGAAAACCAAAGGAATGTATTAAAACAATTTCCTTATAATTTATAAATATAATTTGAATATATAATTTAAGGATTACTACAAATATTATACCGGACTAATAAATATTGATTATAATAACTAGACTTAATTAAATTTTAAATTTATTATAAATTTAGATATTTTTAAGTCATATTTTATTAAAAATTATTTTATTAAGTGTCAAAATTGAAATTTATTTAATAAAAATTTAATTAAAATTATTTAAATTTACAGGAGATCTAAAACTAAATTTTATATATATATATATATATATATATATTATTTTAAGATAAAGACTGATAAGTAATAAAATACAAGTAACAATTAATATTACTTTAGTTGATGATAAAATTAAGTAATAGAGACTCAATTAAAAATATAAAAATATAAAAATTTAATATTATAATAATTTTTTATAAAAGTTATAAAAAAATTAAAAATTAGAAAAATTTAATCAATATTTATGATTGTAATCTGTTAATATAATATATTTATTTACTATATATCAATACTAGCAAAAAAAAAAAAAAAGATAACTCCACTTGTATTATCCTGGATTTGAGTATTTGTGTGATATTATTTGTATTTATTTTAACACATCTATATTATTATGTTGAAAAATTACACATAATTTATGCTTAAGTTCATCGTCTATTAAAATTTAAGATTAAGAAATTGGGTATGTTAATATTTTTTTAATTCCAACATTAAATGATATCTTAGGTAAACTAATCAAGATATCACAATTGTAATAGATTACATTAAATATAAAAAAGTGACTTATAATTTTAGCTACACAAATGAATTGATTGATCTTCTAAAAACAATACATTTATTTTGACACCAATATAGTTTGAGAGCTAACGGTTTCTATAGATATACTATCAATAAAAAAAATACAAAACATTTTAGTTTTTTTTTTCAATACTTTATTTACAACATAAATCTATATTGAAGTTTGACTGTGTTAAAATTTATTAGAGCTACGATATTCATAACCTTTCGAGCAAATTACTTTCTGACACCAGAAAAAAAGAAAAACTAAAAAAGACAAGTAACAAGTTTATTGCTAAAAAAACTTAAAAAAAAAACATGCAACACGTTTCCTTACCAGAAAAGAAACTAAAGAAAAGCATGAGAAGGTGATATTAAATGCTAAGTTGGATAATGACCCTAGTCTATATATAGGGTAGAGGTGACTGCATTGCCTATGCATCTCTTTCACTACCAAAGTATAGCTTCTTCTTCACTCTCAATCTTTAATTCTAATGGCTGAAATAAGTTCCTTAGCTTCACTATTTCACTCTTCTGAACCTATATTGAAGGAACATGCTGATCCTTACTCAGCCTGTGATGATGAAATACCCACCATTGATTACTCTCTTCTCTTCTCTGAAAATTCTAATCAGCAACTGCATGCCTTTCAATGCCTTCATCATGCTTGCCTAGAATATGGCTTCTTCTATGTAACTCTCTTTGCTCTTGTGTCCTACTATTTATTTTCACTATATTTCATCATGTATACATTATTTTCTCTTCTAAATTTATCATCCATCATATAAAATAAAGTCTACTCAAAATATAGAAAACTATAAAAATATCACTCCTTCAAACATGTCATCTTTCTGCTTATCTTATATTTTTATTTGTTTCTCTTAATATATATATATGATATAATTAAAAATTAGAATTATTGTATGATCTAGTTAAGGTTGGATAAACTTCTAAAAGGCACACATAATCAAGATTGTAAGATTATGAGAAAGAATCCATAGTGTTAGTTATAATACACCCACTACAAGAAAAAATCTATTTAGAAACTAATTTTTAGCTACCAAATAAAATGATTGCTAATTATGACCAAAATAGCTACCAAATTAGATTTTGGTTGTTAAATAACTACAAAATAGAAGTAATGATTGAATTTAGTGACCAATTAAGTCAAGATAATTGGTATATAACATTAGCTACTAAGGTTTTAGGGACCTACATCATTAGATTCTAAATTAGTCTCTAACTTAATTAGATACCAATTTAGAATCTAATGGTATAAGTCACTAAAACTTTGGTAGCTAATGTTATATACCAATTATATTGACTTAATTCATCACTAAATTCATATTTTGTAGTTATTTAGCAACCAAAATTTAATTTAGTAACTATTTTGGTCACAATTAGCAACCATTTCATTTGGTAGCTAAAAATTGATCTCTAAATAGCTTTTTTCTTATAGTGATCATGAACAAAATAATATAGCTAACAAATTTGGTTAACCAAACTCTGATGTGATATTAAAATATGAGTTTAAACTTAACTAATTTTTATAGAACTAACTTAAAATTAATTTGTAAGGTGAAAATTACTCTCACATATTATAGATTGGTTTTATTTTTAATTGATATGAGATCTTTAATAAGTCAATTACAATATAAAAATGAGAATAATCATCACCTTACCAACTAGTTTTGTGAGGTTAAGTTAGACTTTAACTCAATTATTAATATGATCTCAAAGTTTATCTTAACAAGGTTTATTAGGCCTATTGTTTGTTAACCACTAATTTATATCTTGTTCTATGTTCGAGATGTATATGCCTTGGCATGAAAGAATACGTTGAAGATTTCATATTCACTAGAAATAAAGTCAATTTATAACATATAACTAAGAGTAATCCTTATCTTTTAAGTCGATTTTGTAAGACTGAGTTAGATTTAAACTCACCTCTTAATACATTTGAATTACGAGAGTGTGTGATCAAATTATATTTTTTTTACGAGAAGGAAGTAAAATTGAGAAGCGTTAATGAATGTTTGCATGTTATTTCTGTAATCAATTTTTCTTAGTATTGAGCACTTTTCATAGATATGCAATTTCTCATTCTTTGATATGTATACAGTTGGTAAACCATAACATCCCAGATGGAGTATTTGACAATATGTTAAAGGGAGCTTCTGATTTCTTTAATCAAACAACATTGGATGAGAGAAAGATCTATAGTAAAAAAAGTCCATCTGATAGAATCATATGGGAACTAGAGTCCTCCAATGAAGAAAACAGGAAATATCTGAAGGCCATTACTCATCCTTAATATCATTTTCCTTCCAACCCATCTGGTTTCAGGTACATAATAGTCAGAGAATAATTCTTTCTCGATCTCCCTTTTATGTTAACATTTTAAAATTAATTATTATTTTATTTAAAAAATAATATAATTACCTATAGTTTGTATTTACTTCAAAATCTAATTCATTGGTTAAATAAAAAAAATTATTATACTTTACAAAGAATTACAAGCACATGAGATTGTTGTATTCATTCAGATTATCCTTACCCTTGCATAAGAATCAGCAATGTTCTAACCCACCGTACAAAAAATTAAACATCATTCAACAACCCTTTCCAACAATCATCCTTTAACATTGGATAAATTAACAATTATGTAGTTTTTTGTGGTCAATATACGTAAGTTCCCTGCCAAAAAAATCAAAATTTTCCAACCCTCTTGCAATATAGTATAGCCAAGGCATAAAGTTACAACTACAATACCTACACAAACATTATGATACAAAACAAATATTGCTAATATCAGTTAGACAAATGAATTAAATATGTATTTTCATCATTGTAGGAATTCAACTAAACACCCTGCCCTATTGTAACTTCCACTATGTCCCTACCTTATGGACTTGAGACATATATGAATCATGTTTAATAGTTTGATATAAAATTGTGTCTAAATATTTTTGAAAAAAAGACATACTCTCTCATGTTTTTCTCACACCTTTATCAGTATAAACATATTAACATTATTACTTTATACTTTTAATTTTATTTTCATTATATATATATATATATATATATATATATATATATATATATATATATATATATATATATATATATATATAATATGATGAATTTCAAACACAAAATCCTAATAATCAATTTGTCACAAAAAGTAACACTTAATCCTAATCTATTAGTTACGAAAGTCCTAATTGATCAATTAAGTTTTGTTCTGACCGAGATAATATCTTTAAGGTTAATCACCTGATTTAAAGTATTGTCTACTTTGGAGCTTTAAACTCAATCATGATTTTATACTTAAAAGACGTTTCAAAGGGTTAGAGGAGGAAGATGTATTTAAATTGCCCTTGACTTTGATTTCTAAGCGATGTGAGATTGAGTGTGCTAGAACAAACCTCTAGTTGAGGGGTAAGGGAATGAGGATTCATATTTGAAACCACTTTTTCATTCCTACAGAGAAGGTGTCAATGTTCTTATCTTAAATATGTTGAAATAACATCGGTAGAGTCTATAACTACATCTAAGGAATTATCCACTTTAGAATTTAGAATATCTTCACACTTTTGTCTTTAAAGATGTCTCAAAGAGTTAAGAAAGAAAGATATATTTAAATTACCCTTGACTTTGACTCCTAAAAGATGTGAAATCATTGGACTTACTGGATGAAGTCCTTATTAATATTTTACAAGGTTAGTAGATGAAGTAATTTAAATAAAATCTCAAAATTCTAACTTTATTTACACAATATAATTTATAATTAGGTTATATAAATACTATCTTTAGATTTTTAAACAAGATAATTACATAAAAAAAAATAATTGAATCATAACTAGTTAAAAATAATCATGACATTTCAATCATATAAAACAAATATTATAAACTTTGGGTAGGAAATTACATTAAATTTGAATTGAACCCATTTTAAATTATTTTATTTTTTAAATATTTTTTTAAATAAAATAATTCAAATTTAATGAATTTTATGTTTTTCATTTAGATAAAATATTTCAATAACCACCAAATGCAAAAAAAAAAAAAATCATTTAAATATCAAATAATTGTTAATGTTGTTTTTTAGGTTAAAGTTTGTTAATGTTTTCAAATGGTATTTGCAAAACTATTTCTAAAAAAAAAAAAAAAAATCATTGTTTA
>Ga0209700_101563_pt1 | contig 47614 bp, 19 predicted proteins | sample SiratroredBW_FD_187528 | JGI IMG/M metagenome (GOLD analysis project Ga0209700, IMG submission 187528) | Root nodule microbial communities of legume samples collected from California, USA - Siratro red BW (SPAdes) (version 2) | ecosystem: Host-associated > Plants > Roots > Nodule | place: USA...
CCCCCATGGTCAGATTTGATTGCAAAAGTATTACAATTGTTCTTTTTTAGTAATTATTTACGATGTGTAATTTTTTAATATAAATATTGTGACATTTTTTTAATTTTGTCACTATTATAAATAATATTTGTGACATTTTTTTTAAATTTGTCACTATTGTAATAATAATTGCGATAAATAAAAGTATTGTCACAAATGATATATTAATAGTGACAAAATTTATATTTATCACTAAAATTTTGTCACAAAAGCTAATATTTCTTGTAGTGAGAATGAGTGTTTTTATGAAACAACGATCACAAATCAATATATGCTCAAAACAACCAATTAAAATACAAAATAGCAAGTTAAAATGGTATGAGTGTGTGCAACCAGTAAAAATAGCTAGTTAAATTGTAAAATAGCTTATTAAAACTTCCTTTTCAGCACTTAGAAAAATTTTACTACTCCAACAGAAAAACAGTTTTCTGAAATTAGATTTTAATCAATTAAAAATCTTAACGGGTTGCTATTCCCAATCAAAAACAGTGAAACACTAGAAAGTCCTTTCAAAACATTACTTTGTACAGATGCAGGATAATGAAGCAATGATTAAAAACCAATCTAGAAAAATAGCTAGTTAAATTTGAAAAACAGTTAGCTAAAATCTTTAATGCAATGAGTTGAATCAAATTTGAACCAAAATTTACAAACTAGTATGCGATTTTCAAGTTATTGACAAAAATAGTTATGCAATCCTTTATAAAAACTTTTTGTAGACAAAAATATCAAAAATTATGTTCTAATAAAGATCAAACACGATGAAGCACAACACCAAGCTTGAAAATTTCAACTTGAAACATGAATCCAAGAGGTTTGAAGAGTGTTGCACAATGATCAATCACAACACAGAAAATAGTCTACTTGTTCTTGTATAAAAACATATTGAATCAATTGGTAAAATTGAGATCTTAATCAAGAAACATGTTTAAGAGCACTTATACAAAATTCCAAAGAAAACATTTGATTAAAAACTCGTTTCAATTAATTGTTTTGCTGCCAGACTTGGTTTTTAGATTCTGTCTAGAAAAACAGTCGATTGTTTTGAGAATTTAACAAGCTATTTATACTAGTAATATGTGAATCAAGCTAAAATGATGCACAAATGTACTTGGAGCAAGGAATAGAATATCACACATGGATTTTTATACTAGTTTACTCTTTCTCAAGAGCTACGTCCAGTCTTTTGCACAACTATGCAAATATTTCACTACAATCAACGAGTTTACATACAAATACACAACCAAGATTCAATCTTAAACCCTATAAGATTGATTCTACCCTTATGGAGAATCCTACCACATAAGATGCACCACCCTAGTGCTAAATGCAAAATCCTACTACAGTGTATTATGCAACTTATAACAAAAACAAAATAATAATCAATTACAATACAAATTATACTCAAACACCCTATTGAAGTATAGTTCCACCAAAGAATAAATGATATATGAATTACAACACGTAAATTCACAACACATCAACCTAAGATCAATCTCACTACAAAAAAAAATCACTTATCTTGATGAGAACTAGCTGTTGATTGCTCTCCCAATCAAATGCTAGCAAAAATCCCCTTGAAGAATGAGAATCCATGGTGATCTTGAGTGAATCTTGATCAACCTCTCTAATCTTTGAAGGAATCTCCAATAGAACTCTCAAATGATGTTTAGAAAATGATTTTCAAACTTTTCAGAATGATTTTCGTGTTAGAAATCGCGTTGTACACAAGTTTACGTAGAGAAACCTGCATTGTCAAGTAAGAACAGCGATTGTTTATCAAACTATTTTTTAGAAACAATTAATTGTTTTTGTTCTGCAACACTTCTTCTCATGAAATGACTTTCGAAAATGCTTTTTCACTTGAGTAACATAAAAAACTTTGCAAGCAAATGATAGAAAGACACAAACAAATGCAAATATGAGCTAAAAACACTCTACACTACCCTAACCAAGGTTCCAAAGGAATCTTCATCAACTCTTCCAAAACTCAATGAAATTTCTTCATCAAATCTTCATTCCAAGATAATCTTCAACCATTCTAACAAATCTTCTTACCCCAAAGTTTTATTAATCTAATTTCTTGATTTACCATTTGTTTTAAGCCAGATAAACTTAGTCTACTAAAATAAGCATCAACCAATTTCATATTTTTAATGAATACATTAAACTTCGTGGAGCATATAGATTTTTACATCATCTTCTTTCTCCATCATCCTTTTATTTTCTAAAAAGTCACCCACCAGATACACCACTCTTTGACTTTAACACTTGAGTCTATTCTTTTTATCAACTCCTCATGTATTCTTTTTTAATTTCCTTATCACCTAAGTGGTATACAACAACACAAACACATCTATACTTTCCATATCCATAAGTAGATAGATGAGTACATCCTCGCCTTTACGTGATATTTCAAATTTCTTTGCTTTATCTTAAAGGATATTATACCTCTTCCAATAACTTTCTCTTATATCCCGTGATTCCAGCTTTCCCTAATAAATGCCTTTGGATTTGGCCCCATCCTAGTAATCTTATTCTTCCCCTTATAATTAAATAGGGTAAAACTTTTTTCTGATGAAATAAGTGAAAATGCGATACATTGACAGAAATAACCGTAGATTAGATAGACAATTATAAATGCAAACAATATAAAGTAAACTTTTGAAAGAAAAGTAAGGACACCGAAGAAATTGCATTGCTTAAAATTAATATATAATTGCATAAATACAAGATATGTATATAGTATGGTGTTAAATTTAAAGGCCGTTGGATATTAATTTGAATTCGTATTCAATTGCATAAAGACGAAAAGAAAATCATTATTTTCATGTGATGGTTTTCTCTACACTTTCTGGAAAAATTGATTCGTTAAATGTTTTTTTTATATCATATTATTTACACACAAAATTCAATAACTTTGTCAATTATTAATTTTATAAAAAACCTGATTGTAATTTTAATAAAATATTTTATTTCTTAACTAGTCTTATTTATTCATAAAACTCAAATTTGAAACTCTATTCAATGAGAATGAATTTAGTACCATTCAAATAAACAAGGTGACAATAACTTAATTATAATCTTCTAATATTATATCGAATTTTCTCAATAATAGTTATTAATATTTTCTCCAACCTATTATTAGATTAATTTTATTTAATTCCATATATCCATAATATACAAGTATAGGAATATGCATATGATATCAATACTGCTATTAAATATAAAGATTTTTATTTAATTACATGTGTTATCATGTATAAATTATTTTTAAAATGTAGTCGGTGCATGGTTACCACACCACTAGTTGTTCCTAAAGTTGGAAAGGATTTATTTTTCCACATTCACACTTTTTTGTCATTATAATTAGAGCATAATAATCATTGGTTAATGGTTAAGTTGAATTAGAGGCCTTCTTTAATTCCATTTTAAAAAATGTAAAAATAAAAATATTCATAATCGATTTCATTTGTATGTAATTGTTTATGACATTTTTACCTTTATATAATTTATAATGAGAAAATTAAGTAAAAAATAAAATAATCCTAAAAATAATAACATTTTTTTACATACTACATAAAATAATATTAATCAATAATTGTAATGTTTGACTTTTTTCTTGATTTAAAATTTTAGTTTACATCTTTCAAATATGAAATTGAGTGTTTTCTTTAACTCCAAAAATAATTTTCAAACCATAAATTTTCTTAAAATTATAAACTGACCCCTACATATTTTTCAAGGCCTTTAATTAATTTTTAATTATTTACAACAGTCCCTGAATATTTTCATAATTGTATATTAGTCTCTAATCAATTTTTGATGATTACAATTAGGCCCTTGATTACCTAATTAAGTTAGTTTTTACAAACACCCTAAAACTTCAGTATAAATTAATCCTTTTATATACAACTATTAAATTGAAATAAACTTTATTTTATAATTTATTTTCAGTAATATATATACCTAACTAATATTCTTTCTAAATATGCATTTCATAAATAATTCTGTTGTAAAATCCAACACTAACAATATTATACAACTTTTTTTATAAAATTTTATAAAAATAAGGAGCAAGATAAACCACAATAATCCATACAAATAGATGTTATAATATATGACAAATAAGTGTTTTTTTAATTAAAATACATGATTTTGGATTTAATAGGAGTGAAATTAGAAATATTGAGTATTATAAATCCTTAAACTCAAGCTTGTTCAGGTCCAGTTGTAAACAATAGAGATAAGTGGGACAAACACATTTATCTCACAAATCTTGTTCATCCTTAATAAAAAATAAGACAAAATCTTTTACGTTAATTATTATATGACATGACAAGTTTAATGTGAAGGAGATGTTTAATGTGAAGGAGATGTTGTATTAGATTTTTTTTCTTCTCATTCATTCACAATATTTTAAGTGCAATTTTTTTTTATCTTAGTTACTATGGGACATGACAAGTTTAATGTGAAGGATAAGTTTTATTAGATTTTTTTTTTTCTTTTCACTCATTGACAACTTTTAAGTGTAATGTAAGGATTAAATAATTTATCTTTTTTATCTTCTTCACAATTTCTACTACAAGAAAAAGGTTATCTAGAGACCAATTTTTAGCTACCACATAAAATGGTTATTAATTGTGACTAAAATAGTCATCAAATTAGATTTTGGTGGTTAAATAACTATAAAATAGAAGTAATAATTGAATTTAGTGACTAATTAAGTCAAATATTTGGTATCTAACATTAGCTACCAAGGTTTTAGTGACTCATACCATTAGATTCTAAATTAGTCTCTAACTTAATTAGATACCAATTTAGAATCTAATCACATAGGTCACTAAAATTTTGGTATCTAATATTAGATATCAATTATTTGACTTAATTTGTCACTAAATTCAATCATTATTCTTATTTTATAGTTATTTAGCAACCAAAATTTAATTTAGTGACTATTTTGATCACAATTAGCAACCATTCATTTTGTAGCTAAATATTAGTCTTTAAATAGCTTTTTTCTTATAGTATTCATATTACAAGAGAAAGAAAAATCTAAGATAAACTTTCTTTTCATTTTCTCTTTCATTTCCTTTTTTAGTTTTTTTCCGTTCTTATTTTTTTTTTATGAATTCAACAATATTTGCGAATAAAGGATTTACCACGTCATGCCTGGCTCATCATTTTTTCTTTTTATTTTTATATTTTAATTAAATAATTGCGCAACACTTATTAAGATCTGTTCTCGATAGCAACAAATATGAAAATAATCACATGACATTTATTGACAAGTTTATACTTTTTAGATTTTTTTAGAATAGAGAAAGAGGCAACAAGAATTATCCATAGCGAGAACAGCCACAAACAGAACTTGATCCTTGCTACGGCCATAACTTCCTAGCATATCTCTTCACTACATTATCATGTTCAATTAGGATTATGATTAGGTTTATTCCTTCTATTATTCTCAAATCATACTTTATAAATTATTATTTTCTCTCTTTTAAAATTTTATTTGAAGCAATTTAAATAGAAGAATACGTAACTTTAAACCTTCTATTTCAATCTTAGAATGTCATGTACTTCATTAAAGTAAGGCAGTCAATCCCAATATCTAACTGTTAATAACACATTGTTCTCTTATACAATTTACAATTTTTGAGTTTAGAAATAGATTCTTAATACATATTAGGTTCAAACATCAATTTATTTAGAGCTTTGTAGAAAAAGTTAGGTATAAAACAAATTTATTTTTTTATCAATAAAATGTTTCGATGAGAATTATATTTTTTTTTATTATTGTTCTTATTTGTTATAAGGGATTAGTCACAACTTTCTATCAGACATTGATTTTGAATAGGAAATAATTTTATTGTCTTTGAAACGTAGAAATGAGTTATGATTTGTTAGTTATTGGATTTAAAACAATATATCTTGTTAACATACATAAGATATTACAATTTAACCAAAGAAATGTTGGGCTTTTCAACTAAGGATTTGATATGAAATTGATTATTAATTTGATTGTTAAAACAAAATATTTGCTTAAGTATCAAGTTAGAATATAAAATATTGTTTTAATCTAACTCTATCATTTATATTATTTATCCAAACTCTAAATTTCTAGTATTTACCTTTTTCTTATTTTTGCTCTTTTGTTTTTAAAAATCCATTAATATCTTATTTTAGTACTTCTATGTCAAATATGATATAATTTCTCAAGTTTCTCTACTCAGAATATTTAAACTTCATTACTTCATAAATATTTTAACTGTATTTATAATTGGCGTGGTGATGGTGTCTGTTGACAACAAAATAAATGCTTTTCCATGAGACCAAATTAGGATAAAGAAACCTTATTATAAACAACAAAAATCTTGAGAATGCTTTATAATAGGAAAAAAACCAAAATTATAACAATTATATCTGATATTAAAAATGCAACTAAGCATTATTATTATTATTTATTAAAACTTTAATGATACCTTACATTCCTGATAAATTATTTTATGTATTTATTAAAAAATGTTGCCAATTAATGCAACCATAGTGTATGAAGGGTCACTTGTTGTTGTCATGAGAGTTGAAAAAGAGAAGAGAATGCAAGAAAAAACGTAGCAACTAAGAAAAAAAAGTCGGTTGTTTCTCACTGTCAACATCTGCTTCTTTATATTTCAACTTTTCATTTGTTGAAGAAGAAAAAGCATTTAAAGTTGAAGAGATAGGAACAATTAATTTAAATTCAGAAAAAGGGTTCAATATCACGTATAATACAAGTGTTATCTTTTAGAAAAAAAAATCAAATAAATATCCTCTTGTAAATAAATAATAAAAATACTTGTATTATCATCACACACACCAATAAACGCGCTTTCCCAAATGGCTCTGTTGAACAACGTGTAACCAAACGCGGTTTTGGATTACAGAAAACCTCGACATAATCCTGTAACCAAACGCAACGTGTAAGTTGAAACTCCAACACCACCAAATTTTGGCTCAAGCTGAAATGTGTCCATTATTTGAATGATTTTAATGTTTATTTGTTTATTTATCTAATAATATAACTTAATATTTTTTTATTTTTATTCATTATCTTTATAATATTTTTTAATTATAGTTAATATTAGTAAAACAGATGAATATTTTAATTATACTATTAATATGTAGTGAGTTTTCTGAAATTAAAAAAAATTGACTTACAAAAAGTAAATTGAATTCAGTTTGATTGTCTTATTTTAGTGTAATTCTTATTAAGTGAATCGTGTGAGTTACTCGTACAGTCTTGTTAATATATCTGAGAATTTTCTTACGAGTTTTGACTTGTTTATGTTATTTGGATATAAAGAATGTTTGTTTAAAAATAATATTATTCTAAGAACTGAAAATAGTTATTTTTTATTTATAATATTTATTTTAAGGCAAAAAAAGAAATAAAATTGTTTTATATACTTTAAAATTTGTTTAAAGGTATGAAATTATGTCACATATACAGATAGATATTACTTTAACAATCAACTTATCTTTTGTTTAATACATGAGTCGGTAACGAGAGTCACAAAATATTATAAATAAAAAAAATAGTAATTTTCAATATCAGAAGGACAAAAAACAAGAATTTTATGTGTATCAAAATCAAAATTGATGAATTTCACATGCACTACAAAAATATATAATACAAAGAAAATTAATAAAAAATGTATTTCAAAAAAGCTTTTTAAAAGTCAAAAAATGCATTTCAAAAAGTGATTTCCGAAAGTCAGGGGGTACTTCTGTCTTTCCTGTCAGTAATGCGGTGTTGAAAGTAAACGATGGGGTTCTGGAAGAAAGTTCTTTTTCTTAGCGACTGGGTCCAAGCCCGTTTGTTTCGTTAACTCCGTAAGCTGAATCCGAATTCAAGCTCGGGTAAAGAATTCGGGTATTCCACGACCCATGGACCCGCGTCGTGAACTACGAGACCCAGTTGATGAAACAAGCGATTTCTACGATGAAGTATGTTGTGTGAACAAATTGAGCTTCGCATGTTCATTGGGTACCGATGGATTCAGCTTCTATGGAAGTAGCCACCTCAAAATTTGTTCTTTTACCCAATGCTTCGGCGGCGAAGGTTGCAGGTTCCAAGAAAACTGCCACCGTCAATTTCAGGTCCAAATTCAAAGGATGTGTCACAAAAATCCATGCCGTTTCCTCAAATGGCTCTGTCTCTAGCTGCTCTTCGCGTCGGGTTGTCATTTTTTTTTCTTCTTTTTTTCATTCTTAAGTAAATTTTTTGTTGATCGAGTTTGCTGATGAATTTCCTTTCGGTTAGTTATGTTTTACATGAATTTTGTATGAAAGTTGTTTAGAAAACTTGATAATGATGTTATATTTCTTTTTGTATCCGTAAATCCAGTGATACTTTGTAACGATAACATGGTTATTAGAAAAAATATTGATGCGTGAAAGACATAAATGGTTTTTGGATGTGTTTAGGATTGAACAGATGTTAGTTTTTTTTTTTTTTCTTTTTTTTTTTTTTTTTTTTTTTTTTTTCCTTTCATTAGTTCGTTTTGAAGATCCTAATGACTGGTTTATAATGGCTCAAATTGGCCCTAGTATTATTATATGGCATTGGTTAATGGTTATCCCTTGCTACATTTCCCTGAGGTAGAAAATTTACTTTTGTGTGTCTTAGTGTGTTACTATGTACAGGACTTCTTCATATTTGATTTTCTGCGTTTATTTTATTTTTTTTTTAAATTGCTTAATCCTTTGCACTTATTTATTTATCGCTTTTGAGAGTTTTGTATTTGCCTTTGGTTTGTATATTGCCAAATGCTTGCTAATTAATTACTAGTTAGTTATGTCATGTCGTGTTGACCTTGATCTGTTTCTAATTTGAGCTGTAGTTCATATTTTCAATCACTTTCTCGCGTGTGATATGAGTTGTAATGTTGCTTTTTACTGTGATTTGTTTGTAATGTTGCTTTAATTTTGACCAAAAAAAGGAACAAAGATAAGTGTTGCTTCAGTAACCTAAGATCAGAACACTTTCTTGGGGTTTTCTGTATCTGAAATTCAGATATAACCGGTCCTCAACATCATAGACAACTTCTTGATTAGGTAGTTTCATTATGCTGAGCATGGTCTAATATCTGCTGGCATTGTATATTATGGAGTCAATTTAGATAAACACTCTATGAACATTACAGGAGAAAAAAATAAAATGACTTGAAGGTAAGAATAAAATGAATCAAAATCTTAAGTTGAAATCAACTTATTCACCGTAACTTGTAGAAAAGGTAAGGGTGCTTTAGAAACTATGAGGTTTATAAGTTGATATAAGAGAAATATGATTCATTTTGCCTCATTGTTTCTTATTGTGTTTATCATAAAGTTTATCCAAACTGGTCTTTAGTGCACATTTGTACATTCGAAGGATACATATATAAGTGGTTGAAACATGATCAGCAGTTGATTTTATTCTTTCAGAGTTCAGACAATATCTAGTATTCTCTGTAGTAACATTATGAGGACTCAACGATTACAAATAAATGCGTCCAAGATTTATTTCTAAATATTGGTAAGATTAGAAAATAAGAAGATTCTGATGAAACTGTTCATTTGTCCTAGTTAGTAGGAGTTTATAATAGATCATAGAACTGAACACTTCCATGAGCCGAGCCCACCTGAAATCTTAAGAGACCTCTTGTCCTACAAATCTTCTGTTATTCATTCAACCCTTCGCCACTACCTTTCACACTACTTGAGCTTTGATCTGTGGCTGCTAGCCGCTGTAACTTGTAATGGTCAAGAAAGGGAGGATAGGTTTCTTCTTTCTAATTTGCTTTGTGCAGTTTTATTCAATGGTCAAATGGTTTTGGACTCTGTTTTGTGTCTGCGATTGTGGTGATATCATCCAATGTTGTTAGCTGTTATAAAAAAAGTGTCAGTTATACTATAAATAGTACTTGAGTATTTGCCGCTGTTATAAAAAAAGTGTCAGTTATACTATAAATAGTACTTGAGTATTTGCCTTTTTACGCATTATATGAAGTGGGATCTTACAATATGCGCATATTTTTATGATTCACTCTTCCAATCTTGGGTAGGACGTCAATCTTGAGAACATTGTATTTGTCACAGATGGTAAGAAAGTTAAAGGGAATGATTTATCAAGTTTTCATATTTAGGTAGCCTTAAATAATTGGGATACCTCTTGGTAATAAGCTTTATATGTAATAAGTTGAGTAACAAGGGGATTTATTAGATTGAACACTTGGAATTGAGCGTGTTGCATATTACTGATTCATCAGTGATTGTTCAATTTTTTTATTAACGGTCCCTAATATTCGGTTTTACCTTGTGAACAACTGTAATGATTTAATTGTTTTGGAATGGTTTTTCATGTTTCTATCGATGTGTTACTAGGAAAATGTAGATATCAGTTTTCAGGTTGTTATAGGGGAAGGGAGTATCTTTTTGTAAAAGACTTTGTTCCTTTTGGTTAGTAGGATCAGTGCATCCTTCTCTACTGACAACCTGGACTTAGCTCCTACACCTTTTGATACTTTGTTTCCTACTAAACAAAGCCTAAATGTCTTAAGGTGTTTTATAATTATAGATAAAATTTTCTCATGTGTCTATATTAAAGCTCGGGAAGGATTAATATGTTAAAAGAGATGGATAATTTTCTGATGGGGAATTTTCCTTGGATGGATATTCAACGATATTGGGAAGTTTTTCTCATATTACTTATGCAGAAGTTTGGTCTTTGACTCTTTTTCGAATGGATGTCTCAGGCTAATTTTCCTTCCTTATGTTTCAGTCTGTGTCAAGTTTGAAGTCAGATGATAACAAACGCAGAAGTAATCTTGAATCTCTGTTTTGTTATGATAAAGCTATTCCCGAAGAAATAATTGAGAAGCCTGTTGGGCTATCTTTGGAAGAGAAAGCTGTTGGTAACAATCCCCGATGCACTGATTGCCAGGCCAAAGGTGCTGTGCTTTGTGTCACTTGTGCTGGTTCTGGTCTATACGTTGACTCCATATTGGAAAGCCAGGGCATAATTGTTAAAGTTCGTTGCTTAGGTATATTCTTTTTCCTGTTATAACAAACTTCTTAGTTATTGCTTGCTGCAGGACCTCCAACACCTTACTCATGTTTAAACTGTATTTACATAAAAATGGATTTCTTGTGCAGTTTTACTGTGCTGATGATTAGGATCTTATTTTTGTACATGTTTTTATTTTACAACTATGTCTATGCAGGCTGTGGGGGAACAGGAAATATAATGTGTGCAGAATGTGGCGGACGAGGTCATCTGGGACCCAAATGATCAAGTCTTGATTTTTTTAAATTTTGTTGTACCACCAATATGTAGTCTTTTGGTTGCCTGTAACCATTTTATTTTCATTTTGTAAATCAAGGAGTCGTCATGACAGAAAAATAAGATATTTACCAAAATCTCTGCTATTCCTAAAGCATGAGCTTAAGGTCAGATGGCTGTCATGTTTATTCTTAATTATGTGATTCATCGAAGTACTTTCTTTGCTTGCAGTTATGATTACCTGTAATAATACTTTTACATGAAAGTTACATACAGTTGATTTTATTTCTTTAAGGAAATTTTTTCATGCCCCTTTGATTTGTAGAATTGTGTGGAGCTACTTTATTAAAGATATTAGTCCTGCGCATGGATTGCTTTTAGGGAAAAACTTGTTTTTGGTTTATATATTTTTTTTGTCAAACTTGGTTTTGATTCTTATATGTTCAAATTGATGAATTAGTCCTCAAATCTTAAAAAATATAAATATAGTTTTTTTTTTCTAATTTTGTAATAGTAAAAATGTGGTATTCACATATTTTCAACCAAATTTCTTGGTCAACAAGTGTAAGCTCTGTCTTGATATACAGGGTCGATCTAGAGTTTGAGTTCGATTCTTTCAAGTGCCAACATGCTTAATCCTTCCATATAAGCTTTGGAACAATGTGTGAACCAACTCTATGAATCAAAATATGTTCAGATATCTTAAAAAGGTTAAATAAATAATTCATCAATTTAAAAATATACGGACCAAAATTAAGTTTCACAAAAACTACAAGGATTTAAAACACATTTTTCTTATGTTTCATGTGATACATGGTTTTTGTTGTTTCAGTTGTAATCTATCAGTTATGATTATCATATATAAGTACTATCTGAAGGAGCTCTTGATCATTGCATATGTATAAGGAACCGGGGTTATCAAGATGTATCATAATTCAAGACTACATTAAAAGTAAATAATTCTATACAATACAAAATTTTCCTTCCATTTCTTGGGGTTTAATGAGCTAACTTGGTCTAGTGTTCCTTCAGTATTTAGCCTCGGCTGAAATTACTCGCTCTGAATATTTGCAGAGCTTGAGATCTGTTAAGCTGCTCCAAGCGTACTGGAATAGTGGAGTCAAAATGAGTGCTCTGTGGATTTTCTGCATAGGCAACATAGTAAGCTGCAACACAAGCTTGTGCCCATGCTATGGCCAATCGACACTGCATAATCCAATAGCATTATAGTAATTGTCAAATTGTGAGAAATAAGGCATCCAAATTGTCAAATGCAACCGATTATTTAGTTCTTACCATGAAATAGCCAATGAGGAAAGCATAAATGGAGACTTCTGTGGCATAGCTTTTGTGCATTACAAGACTCCAAATTCCACTCACTAGACTACATATTGCACCTGTGCCAACCCCACTAAGGAAACAGAATACTCCAGTAAGATCCAAGTCTATGAGTTCCTTCAATCCAACTCTAATGAACATCTCCCAAGTATCAGAAGATGCCTGCACAAACCCTTTGTTATAAACTCCAACGTGCACAAAACCCCATCTGTTCCCACGGATCACAAGAAGAGATGCAATCCCCATATAGCAACTGACACAAGAAAACATGAACTCATCTGTATCCCCTCCAACCAGACTTGTGGTTCTGGCAAAACCCCGGAAGAGCACGATGATGGGAACCAAGATGGAGCCTATGGAAACACATCCAGTTAAGTGCTTGATTGTGTCACAAAATGCAATTCTAGTGTCCATGTCAAATCCTCCAGAAAAATGCATATACTTGACCCTTGAAACAGTGACATACATTACATTCTTCAGAAACTGCATAGTCCATCCTAGGCTCAGCAAGATCAAGAAGATGAAAAAGGCTGATAGTTTGGTTCTGTTTTCGATGGCTCTTGCTCCACCAATCCCAGCCACCAGGAAACAGCAGTAAAGGATGCCAATGAGGATGGAATAAACGGTTAGCCCCTGGGTTTTGTTAGGAGGAAATGCTATTGAAACTGACAAGATTCTGGTGCCATATTGAAATCTTGGACTGGCCCAACAACCATAGAGGGATTGGATTAATGCAGAAACCAAAGCAATTACACCAACTGCCAGACTCACTGCAGTGCCAATGCATATAAACATAATTCCCATTGCGCATGTTAGCAAGGGACTCAGCCAAAATGCTAACCTGAATGCCCTTGTGGAGTGGCGTGCAGTGATCCATTGCCATGTGAAACCAACAATTCCAGCACATGCTATTGAAACTAGAAGTGGGGGGTACCATTTCTGAGGGTGGAAATGGTGGGTGTGAGCGTCAGAGACAAGACCATATATGGTAAGGAAAATCACCAAGACTGCAACCAAGAACAAATACAAGTAGAAGAGAATCTTGAAAACCCTTCTTGATGCTGGACCCGCCACTGTTGTTCTATTGGAAAAGTTTGGAACTTGGGCCTGCACCAGAAATGACCAAGTTCACTTCAGTTTTTTCAACCAAGTGATATATAACAAAGGCAGTGCCTGAAAACTGTAATTTACATAAGAGATTTCCGTTGAAACAAGCAATAGTACAAACTCAGAGTTCTATGATGTGTCGGCAGCAGATAATCTTGATTGAGAAGCAACACCAAAAGAAGAAGAAAGAGGCAAAAGGAAGCTAAAGATAACATAAAAGAACTAAAGATTAAAAGGAACAAAGAGAGACACAAAACCTTGTTGGGGACTGTGGATGGAAGCCTTTGCTGTGGAACTTGTGCTTGGATTTGTATGATCTGTGATGGTGTGGTGGTATTAGAATTGTTCAACATGGCCATGTTGACTTCTCTATATGAAATGCATTCACAAAATCATACTTCAATCCCCCCAAGAGTGTTTTTGAAATTTTCTTTCACTTTCTTGGCCCCCCGGAATGAACCAACCCAGATGGAAGACCTCAATTCTTGTCCAAGAAACCATAAAATATGGCTCAAGTCTTGTGTTGTTGCTCTCAGCAAAGTCACACATTCACATTCACACACACTTGCTACACAAGCAATTGACTAGGTCCTCGTTCTTCCCCTCAATTCATGTATAGAAATACTTTGAATGGAGTAGAAGGGTAGTGCACATTTATGTTTCATGTGTGTGGTTCATGACGTGGAGTTCTGGTGCAGGTTTATGGTCCACGTTACCGTATTTCCTGGGAAAAATATTGGCTCATCAGAAGAAAAAGAAAATGAAATGAAGAAAACTGCTTTCTTAAAGGGAGTGATTATTTGTTCAGTTCACCTACTAGTCTTAACTAATTTGAGCAAAGGGTGACACAAAGATTTAATAATGTGCTATAAGTGGTCAAAAGGGAAGTTGTAAAACCAATCTTATCCAAAAGTATATACATTTCAAAGCTCCCATTTAGTTTGTTTGACTTTGAATTTGACAGTTTTTATGTTTTTGCCAAACTCATTTCAGGTTGCTTTGAATCTAGTCAAAATCTTTACTTTGTTGTTTATTGTGCAAAGTTTCTCATTTCTTTCTCTACAAAGAAATGATAGTTTTTTTCTTATTTTGGTGTCCATTTTATATTAATGTTTAAAATAGAAAAAAAAATATTTATTCACTAAAATGAGCAAACTCTACTTAGTTAGATAGGTATAATTTTAAACTAGTCAAACAAAATAAATATGGTGACAATTTCACTTAAAGACATTAATCAAAGTTATTTCTCTTTCTACAATAATTTTTTAATTATTTGACACTATATTTGTTACCTTTAACAATTAACAAAAATAATAATTATTATTATTATTATTATTGAATATACTTATTGTCACTGAATAGTTAATATTATATTATTAAATATTATTTTATTTATTTATAAAATTTATTATATTTTTATTATAACAATCATTATTATTGATATTATTTAAATTAAATTTGTTAGAATATAATTACAATTATTATTATTATTATTTAGATAAAAATAATCATTATATTATTATTATCATTATTATCCCTAAATATTATTATTATTATTATTATTATAATTTAATTTAATTTGTATGAATTTAATTATAATTATTGTTTCAATAATTATTAGTATCATTTAAATTAAATTTGTATGAATTTAATTAAAATTATTCTTATTTTTATTATCATTATTTAAATTAAATTCATATGAATTATTTTTATTATTATTATTATGTTATTTTGTTTTAATTTAAAATAAATTTGTATGTCTTAATTTTTTTTTACAATTTTGTTAATTATTATTATTATTATTAATTTTTTTGTTAATTGTCAAAGTAACAATGCAAATAATTAAAAAATGATATGTTAATTATTATTGTAATTATTATTATTTTTATTAATTGTTAAAGCATAACAAACATAGTGCCAAAAAAATGATTGTAAAAGAGAAAAATGATTTTAATTAATGTCTTTAATTGAAATTGCCTACATATTACTTTTGTTTAATTGGTTTGAAATCATGTCTACCTAGTTGGTAAGATTTTGCCCATTTTGATAAATAAATATTTTTTTACCCATTTTAAATATTAATATGAAAAAAGTACACCAAAATAGAAAAAAAAAAAACAAAAATGACCATCCTCTTTTGCTTTCCATAAATTCGATTTTAGCATTTTATGAATTAGGAAAAATAGGGGAAGAAAATTGATTATGCAGATAATTTTAGGTATGCATATATGATATAATTATATTATTATTATTATTATTATTATTATTATTATTATTATTATTATTATTATTATTATTATTATTATTATTTATTTGTTCTCTAGTTGGGCAGGAGATGAAGATTAGATACTTGTGAGGGAATGATGACAAATAACATTACTTTCTAATCATGAATGATTATTGTACAACCATGAAAGACTCATAAGTGAGAAATTATTCAAATAAAGCTATGTACTAGTGACGTATAAAATATAAAGAAGAAAACTATAATTTATACTTCTTGACTAAGATTATGTATATTTTGGTTTTGGAATTTTAAAATCACTAAACATGATGTAAGTGTTGACACAGGATTAAAATTCTATCAGATAAGAATTCCATCTCTCTTTCTTAGGTCTTTATGTAGTTTATAGTTAAATAATTTTGACGTCTTAGTCTTATGCGTGTAGTCCATTCAATTACGATATTACAACATAGTTAATATCAAATTATATTTACAAAACTTAATTTTAATTTTTTACTATAACAATAACTATAAGTATTATTAACATTATTTTATAAACCAAACAAATATTTAAAAAATTAACTTTCAATTTTGAAGTGTTTAAAATGATAAAAACTAGTTCCTATTTTAAATATTGTTCAAATAAACTATAAATAAAATAAAATAATTTGTATGTATACAAAATTATTAAAACAAAATAATTTTTTTATTAGACCCACAAAATTGAACTTCAACTAGATGTGTGATCTTATAACTATCATTTTTATTAAAAAAATTATAGTTAACTATTTTTAAGAAATCACAAAAATTATCAAGTTTTTATTTCTCATCGAGTTAATACTAAACTAGCACATAAATTTTATAGGTCTTTCAAAGTACTAGATCACCTAAATGTTTTGCCTCGTGTAATTGATCTTCTTATTAAATTTTTTTCTCTAGATTACACAAACATATACTGATATTCCTATACTAATGCAAGTTTTAGTTTACATGAATCTAAATCTATTTATATAAGTTTTAGTTTACATGAATCTAAATCTTTTTGAATAGGATGACTATCAAGAAAGGGAATCAAATTCTTACTAATTTTTTGATAAAATGGAAATATATAAAAAAAATTATCTCATGAAAATTCCGTTAGGATGAGACTTCCTTCATTCTTAAGAACAAGCATATTTTTTGGAATAAATAATAATAGAAAAAAAGGATAAATAAAAAATTATATTAATTTATGAATCTATCCAATATTACAATTGGAGAATGCATTAAGCTAGGTGCTCTTCAACTAAATATTGAAAAAAAATAACATAATAATTCGACAATAAATCATTCTTGTAAACAGTAAATTTTGAACTTTACTTTTTTTGTCATTATTTCTCCCTTGTCTCAATTTCTTTAACTGTCACTGCATATTTTAATTTTAATTGAGAAGAAAAATAATCCCCTCTTCTCATAATTTACCTTTTCGTAAACATGAATGCACACCGAAAAAATAGAAAAAATTTAAACTATTACTCTCTAAGGTCAAAAGTAAATATTCTCTTAATTTTTACTCGGTATATTACACATAATATTTTTAAATTTGCTTGCTTCAAAGATGGTTGGGTATAAACATCTCACGCTAAAATGACAACGTACCAAATGTTTCAAAGCTTTTCTAATTAATAATAATTTGAAGGTAGGGCACCTTGCAAACCCTGTTTTGCAATGATTAATTGGACCAAGCCTCCATATAGATGAATTGGGATTTGGGAACTTGGATATGAAAAAGAAGGTTCAATAGGAAAGTTTATAAGACAATCATACGATTGGATTAAGCAAAGTGTAAAGAAAGTGACTAAGAGGACAGTATTATAAAACCATATTTTAAATTTCTTTTGAAGCAATTGAAATTCCACAGGTCTTTCATTTAATTATTATTTTTTATTTTTTATTTTATATAATTCTATAGAAAGAACATATGTGATAAAAAAAATCATTGAAAATAACCAGAAAAATGTTTAATTATTAACAAAATCCATAAATATGGTGTGATAAAACAATATTAATTACTATTTTTCTTTGTCAATAACTATAACCAATTGAGCTAGAATTATATCAATTTTTTTTATATCTATGGTATTTATACTTTTTTGAAAACTTGAGTACATATGAAATAAATATTCATTCTCTCAATATTATTGCATATTCAAAACTAGATAAAAAAAAAAAGGTTCAAATTCTTAATCACTTGGTTAATGGAACAAATCGTTACCATGTCCATCATTGAAGGGTATCAATTTAAATGTGAGAGTAGAAGGAAATCAATTTAAATTTTGTATAACTACGGAATTTTTACTTTTTGAAACCTTGAGAGCATATGAAATAGTCTTTTTCTCAGTATGTTTTATAGCATTAGATAATAAAAAAAACTTCAAATTCTTAATCACTAAAAGGCAGAAATGAAAAATGGTTACCAATTATGTCCATCATTGAATGGTATCAAAGGAAATGTATAATATAAAAGCCAATTCATAGAATCCACTTTTATTTGCTTTGACTTGCCACCAAAAAAGATTTGATTCCCGTTAAATAAAGCTTACGTTTCTTCTCTACTAAAGAAAGTTCGAATATAACAATCTAATTGTCCTTTCCTTTTGAAAGAGATAGAGACATTGAAACTAAACATAAAGTACATCGTAGATTGAACATATAAATAAAACTTGTCAAAGAGAAACAGAAAAAGTTCGCTGATAAAATATTGACATCAATTCATTAACATATGTTAAACTTATTACATAGTAATCCACTTTTTTTTTATCTAAAATGAATGATAATCTATAAATTAATGAGGTTATTAACTATGTTGATAAACTTATTTTGGGTCATTAACACATTTTTTTTTTACCGGTGCCATAAGTAATTCTAAGAGGTTTTAAGAAAGTTTCACTAATAAAAAAAATATTCTACGACAGGATAATACGTCGGTTAATATGAAACCGACGTAAACAAAAATGTAGTAACACTTTTGTAAATATTTGAAGAGATACTACGTCGGTTAATTCAAACCCGGCATAATATATCATATTTTACGTTGGTTTCCACTCATAACCGATGTAAAAAAGACTGAAAAAAAATTTCAAATTTTAAAATGGCACTGAAGATACTACATCGGTTGACCGACATAATATGTAGCCTATATTACATCGGTTGAGACTTTTCGACCGATGTAATATCCTCCTCATGGCGCACGAGTGAATTTTGAGAAAAATTAGGTAAAATTTGGCCAGATACTATGTCGGTTGGGATCTCCAAACCGGCGTAGTATATCTCTCGAGTTAAAATTAGGGATTTTAACTCTTGGACAACATTTTTTCTCTTATACTTCGTTCTCCTTCAGTGAGCCTCCTTGCATTCTCCTGTTTTGTGCTGTGGGATTCGTTTCACGTGTTACTGCTTTTTCTTCTCACTGATTTTCATTTACATTTCCCATGGTGTCGTTTTCTCTTCTCACTGGTTTTCATATACATCTTTGTATTCATTGATTTTGCTAGAGTTCATTTGGCTCCATTTTTAGATTCTTCCACATTCGTTTGGCGTGCGCAAGCTCCGTGGTTGTCTCGATTGAGTTTTCATTATCAGTTCTCTACGCTTTCACTGTCACTCACACTCATTTGATTGGTTCCTTCGTTGCCTTTTCATCTACTTTCTTTAGCATTTTCAACATATGTGATTTGCTAACTCTTTTACATTACAAGCTTTTAAGGATGCTATATACTTATGATTGAGCCTTTCTCCGCCACCGTGAATGCTTGATTCGACACCTCTTACAACTTTTATTTACAAGAGGTTAGCAATTTTGTAAACTTTATTAAAAATAGTTAGAAATTTATTTTTAATCCAAATTTTTTATCAACAACTTGATTTAATGCATATTTGATGGTTAAGTTCTTACATTGTATAGATTTATCATAGATTTAGGATTTCAACAATTTAGGACAAAACAACTTCAAACGGCCATAACTTTTTATAAAGAGCTCAGATTGAGACGTTCCAAAATTGAAAGTTATTCGAAATGGGTAACGAAGCCCCTGGCCAATAGCCGAAGGGGATTGGGCCTCTCTAGAATTCAAAAATTCCATTATTTACTGTTACTTTTTATTTCTTTGTTATTTTTCATCCATTTTTTTAGATTGTAGCATTTTATTTCACATATATATACTTGTTAGAAAATTCTAAAATTTTTTGTACTATTTTCTTGTATCGATTAGAGATTTATCAACCCATTATTATTATTTTTTTAAAATAAGACTTTTTACATCGGTTGTTTAGCTACAACCGATGTAATAGAGAACTTTTTACATTGTTTGTAAGCTACAACTGACGTTTACAAACGATGTAGAAGGTCCTCTAATACGTCGGTTCCAGTTTCAACTAATGCAGTATCCACCTCTTATGTTATAACTCAGTTATTTTAGTTGGGTATATGTTATTAGTTTTTATTTTCAACTAATTTAGTAACGTATATATTACATCGATTATATAAATGATGTTAAATGTGCAAGACTTTCTACGTTCTCTTCATCACGTCAATTCCAAAACTGACATAGAATGTGAAGAAGATTATTTTTTTACTTAGAATTTTTACAATGGTTCCATCATATTTAACTCACCTCTCTCCCACGCAAAAATTATATTCTTATTTTAAGAACATCCTTGTAAACTCAATTGGAGGTGTCAAAGATTATTTGGCTCTAACACTTCTATATGACACCGAAAATTGGTAAAGTGAGGACTTATGTATTAAGTGTAAGTTAAATAACTGTTCTCTTTAAAAAAAAAAAATCATTGGAGGAGGTTTATGTGACCCATAATCTTCTTACTCTTAATAGATTCCCTGTTAAAAGGAACTATTTTTTTTATTATAAAACATTATTTCTTAACAGAGAAAAATAAAACTTGTGAAGAATGAAACAGATATACTTGTTGAGCTACAACTACGAAGACAAACTACAAAACAAACTTGTGGCAGCACCTCTCACAAATAAATACTTCTTTACCTTTCATCACTTTACTTGAATTTATTTATTTTTAGATGTTAAGCATTTCATTTATTTTATACAATCTTATTATTTTTAATTTTACAAATTATATTAAATATAAATACAATTTTAAAATTAAAATTAATATATTTATTTTAAATTTTTTGAAAAAATAATAAAAATTTAAGTTAAAAATAGAAGGGACATTCAGTAATGAAAACAATAAAAAAACATATAAAATAATTCCAAAATTTTCTAAAAAAAACTGAAAAGGCAAGTTTAATAACACGATTTTAAAAAAATTAAAAAATTTACAAGTTTAGTGTAAGAATTAGAAAATAGTAAAAGAGGAATACGAGTTTAGTATTAGAAGATTGACTATAGTCAGAATTAAAGTCGCATTTTTAAATATGATTTATTCTTTTCTGTATATATTTTAAAATTAATTACTCATTTTCCTAAAAGACAATAACAACTATGCTATACTTTTTTTTGAAACTTATTAAACATAGAAAGCACAGATTTAGCTTTCGCTAACCAATCAGCAAAGTAGTGCCTTGTAGAATCCGTAGCAGTTTAAACATAGAAAACTACAAACCATAAGTCTACACAATATATTAAACAATGTTGTTAAGCAGAGCATTTCACTATTGTGACAAAGCTTAGCCATTTAGATTAGGCAATAATGGCATTATAAATCTGACCTATTAGCTATGCACACCTGTTTCCCACTAACACAGTAACACGTGTAGTTCATCCAAAAGATATGTTCATCTTTTACATTAACAGTGTTACACTGTAAAATGTTGCACATAAAATGTTTGGTTTTGTGTTATGTTCTTTTCACCCCTTCAAAAGCATGTCATCATTTTGAATAACATTTTACTGTGTTTCTTGCAGTTCTTACCTAGCTTTTTCCAAAAGGGGTATTGGAGGGCTAATATAAAGAGGCAATGGATTGATTAAGATTAAGAGACACATTACTACAACTAAAGAAAATTGTGTTTCCTCCAGGAATATTTCTCCCCTTTACACATGAAATAGCACAGAATACGAGTTTTAGTCTTTTTTTTGACATGTCAGTAATAATAGTGAAGTTAAGTATAAAGTGATATTCCACTGGAATCCACCTTTTCTAATCTCAACCGACAATTCACAGACAAATGGTGGCCTTGAGTTCAAAGAAAGGAACCCGAATATGTGATGTCTCCACACTATTCCAAGGTTCACAAATTCCACCCTCATTATGATATCTTAACACTCCACCACAGCTCCAACAACACTAACCATTGAACAACCTCTTTCCCTTTTATGTACTTAGCTTCTCCTCCCACCTTATCTTTCGCACTTTCTCACACAAGTTTCATTTTTTATGATCTCTTTGCACTTTTCTCCCAAATGGGGCTCAAAATCTTCATGGCTTCCTTCATGGTAACCTCAATCTTGTTCTTTCTCATCTTCATTCCCACAAGATTGACCATACAAATCTCCAGCCTCAGGCCTGCTGTGAACTACATGAGTGTCCCAAATAACAGCAGGGCCTATCCAGTTACTTTTGCTTACTTGATCTCTGCATCAAAAGGAGATGTTGTGAAGCTCAAAAGGTTGATGAGGGTGCTGTATCATCCCGGGAACTACTACTTGATTCATGTGGATTATGGGGCTCCAGAGGCTGAACATAGGGAAGTGGCAGAATATGTGGCTAGTGATCCTGTTTTTGGTCAAGTGGGGAATGTTTGGGTTGTGGGGAAGCCTAATTTGGTCACATATAGAGGACCAACCATGCTTGCTACCACTCTCCATGCCATGGCAATGCTTCTTAGGACCTGCCAATGGGACTGGTTTATTAATCTTAGTGCATCTGATTACCCCTTAGTTACACAAGATGGTATGGTGAGTGGCCTTATGCTATACCATTAGTATTATCCAATTGGATTGGTGCTTTGTTTTGTTTTTGGCATTGATTAATCTATTTTAATATTAAAACACACCAAAACATTATAAGAAACAACATTTAAGTTGAGTCTGTTTGTCACTCACACTTTCTTTAAATATGTCTTGATTGCATATGTTAATGGTTGGTATGTGTGAACCATTTTGATCTTGCAGATCTGATCCATGTGTTCTCTGAGTTGCCAAGGGATATCAATTTCATACAGCATAGCAGTCAACTGGGTTGGAAACTGTAAGTGGCATTGCTCCTTTATTTCATTTTTCCTATTTTAAGCCTTATGATTTGTTCAAAGTCATGATCTTAATGTTCTAAATAATACTCATTTTCAGGAATAAGAGAGGGAAGCCAATAATAATAGATCCGGGGCTTTATAGCCTGAATAAATCAGAAATTTGGTGGGTCATTAAGCAGAGGAGTCTCCCAACATCTTTTAAGCTCTACACAGGTATTCTTTCCCCCTAATCTCTTTCTTCTAGATTATGCTGTTATGTTACTTGTGTGTACACAAGTGTATGCTCTCTCTTTCCCTTCATCACACGCATGTGTATGTATTATGATACCCGTTTTTATTGGTAATCAAATGGCATATATGCTGACCATGTGAAACTCTGAAGTATGTGTACGGTGACCATGAGTTGCCCCATAAAATATGGTGCATACATCAATGTCGTAATTTATTGTTGTCGGTCACTGACAAAATTTCAACTTTATATGAGATCTTATCACAGTTTTATATTTCCCCTAGTGTAATAATTACTCATGTTGTAGGTTAGTTTAGGTGTTTAATATGTGTACTACTCAGCTAATAGAATTCTTGGATTAGAACATTTGTAGAGAAAGTACTTTTTTCAGAGGTCAAGCTTATGAAGTAACCCAAACCAAAACATCTGAACCTATAAAGCGATTGGAACTATATTTTATGGTTGGATCTAGAGACTTAGGACTAAACAATTATCAATGTTGTGGTGCTAGCAAAATGTCCTTTTCAAATTATTGCCCATGAGTCACGGAAGGTAATTGAATGGTTGGTGGTGGATTGGCATTGATGTTCATGTGGCTTCAAGAACTTTACCTACCAATGTCAGATGAGTGAAACTCCACAACCTCCTCTTTAGCCATTATCCTATCATGATTAATTCTCACATGGCTCTCTGAATTTGGCTAACGTGACAAAGAAAAGAAAAAAGTACCTAAGTTTATGTATAACAGAACAACTTCTAAATTATCAAATTGAATAAAGAGTCTTGGAAAACAAAGGTGTCGATTGCCACCAACTACAAATCACCATTGTATGTATCTTACATGAAATTTTTCCTGTTAAACTATATATATATATATATTAAAAATTATGAGTTTAGAAGGGCATTTTAGATTAAAAACATTGAATAACTGAACCTATCATATAAAATGTCACATTTTATGTAGAGGGTTATATTAAACTATGTAGACTTTGTCGTTTTATGCATAGAGATCGGTGAAATTTTGGAAACTAGACAAGGAATAGTAAATGGCCAAGATGAGCTATGCATTGTATATATTTGGAAAATACAAATGTCAGTAGGTGGTGTTGTGCAGTGTCCACTTCTAGTAGATGCACATTATGCACGGTGCCTTTCTTTTAGATAAGTTGTCGATTCTAGCAATGCATGTGATTTCTTGCTGGTGGAGCATAGTAAGTACTTAGACGGTGGATGTATGTCTTCATTAATAACTCTATTCCACTTTGGTGCTTTGTTTATCTTTTCAAGATTGTGTCAGTCTCAATTTCAGACACATCCAGGGACAGTTGGCTAATCCTTTTCTTCCTTTTTTGGTTAAATCTTCAACCAGGAAATGATCTGTTCTACATTGTTAACTTTCTATCTTTAGTTTTCTAGTATTACTATAGATTTTGAAATCTCAAAACCATATTTGATGGTTTGTTAAATAAGGTTAATTAACTCTCCAGTGGTACATAGGAAGTTGATAATGTTGAACAAATTCCTTTTATAGGAAAAAGTATTGAGTGGGTTATAATTACTAAGAAAATCAAAGAAGCATTAATAACTATAATACATGTGTAGTATTAACTACTATCCCAATTTTTTGATGTTCTAATCAAAGATTATAATTCTTCATCTTTTCCTCTGAAGCCAAGGTCTTTGGATCAACCAATTCTATTCTGATTAATGGTGTGTTTCTAGGCCCAGAATCAATTTCTCAACATAGAACAAAACATGTGATCATTTATATAAAATCACATTAACCGATGTGTTTAATGTGATTTTGTATAATTCAAGTGAACCCAGATATGCATTTAGATCATTAGATTGTGATAATCATTAGACCTCTAAACATGCATGACACAATATTTAAAGGTAACATTTTTGCATCAGCTAACATATATCATTCTGAATGTCCCAAAAATTTTTCACCAGGTTCAGCATGGACAATACTGTCAAGATCTTTTGCAGAATATTGCATAGTGGGATGGGAAAATTTGCCAAGGACCCTCCTTCTCTACTACACCAACTTTGTGTCATCCCCAGAAGGGTATTTCCAAACGGTTATATGCAACTCTGGAGAGTACAAGAACACCACTGTTAACCATGATCTTCACTACATTACGTGGGACAACCCTCCAAAACAACACCCTAGGTCTCTGGGACTCAAGGATTACAGGAAAATGGTTCTTAGTAGCCGCCCATTTGCCAGAAAATTCAAGAGAAATGATCCAGTCCTTGATAAAATTGATAGAGAGCTTCTGAAGAGGTACCATGGACAATTTTCCTCTGGAGGGTGGTGCTCTCAGGGTGGAAAGCACAGAGCTTGCTCAGGTTTGAAAACTGAGAATTATGGTGTGCTTAATCCTGGTCCAGCTTCTAGAAGGCTCAAAAATCTGCTAACAAAACTTCTCTCTGATAAATTTTTTCGTAAACAACAGTGCAGGTAATGACCATATCATATGATTTTCCTTGATCTTTATCACTTGTAAAGACTCCTGAAATTTTGAAATTTTGGTTATAATATAAATGGATCACTTCCTTTTTGTCATTTCAAGTTGGAGTTTCATGTGCTTAAATTAATTTATTTTATCGAAAACACGAATACATAATAATGATGAAAATAATCATGACATACAATCATGACATAAAGTTTAATAAGAATAGATTTATACAAACGCGAAATCACCCCAAAACATTTGTTTTTTTAAGGTATGACATCTTTATCTTTTGTGAACACAGACTAAAGTTTACGTCTCTAAATGTAATTTGTTAGTACTTTTTTTGTTTTTAGGGCTTCCTCTCTTACAATAAAACGCATAGAAAAGGTGTAATAATATCTTAAAAATAAAATTTAGAAAATAAAGTAAAATATTAAGTTTAAATGACTTTAAAATTTGTAAAAATTTACGAACTTTATTCAAAATATATGATACGAAATGTAACACAAAAAATACTGTATATTGTTTGGAGAGAGAAATAAAGACATAAGTAAATAGTGTTCTTACCTTAAGGTAATGGAAATCTTAGTAAAGGGTCCTCTTAGTATAAAAGAAATGTTAAAAAATCTAAGTATTTATAAAAATGGACAATCTTGTGAAAAATAATAATCTGTTAAGATTTGTGAGGGATGGATAATAATCTTTGAATTAATATCTTATATAATTAAGTAGTAGGTAAAATATGTAACTAATTCAAATCTTTGAACTAATATCTTATATAACTAGTTATTAAGATACTATAATATCATCTTATATAAGTAGTAGGTAAAATATGTAATTAACTCAAATCTTTGAACTAATATCTTATATAACTAGTTAGTAAAATATTATAATATTATTATATGATTTGAGTATAATTTTGGTATCAGGATTAGTTTTTTTTTAAAGGAATAAAAAATTTACTTTTTTTATTTTTTTCTATTTTCTTTACATAATATTTTAAGATTGTTTTTTCAAATCTTATCTGTTTTGTCAAAGTCTTTGTTATACTACAGATTAGTAAATACCCTTATTTTTAGTATTTTCAAAGTGACAGATATTTGACATAAAATTGATTTATTATGTAATTGGTTATCATTTTTACATAAAATAATTATAAACAATACAACAAATAAAATAAAAAATTACATCAAATCCGATTTTGGTGGGGGTAGCCTTCATGTGCCTCTCAATTTGAACTTCCACTCATTATTTTTAAATTATTATTCTAAAGCACATTTTTAGAATTTATAAAATACATTGGATAAAATTTCCAGTTTAAAAGATAATATTTATGAAACATATGAAATAATAAATTTTCTAAAATTTATATAACATCTCTTACATGTATTTTTCAAAATATGTTTTCAATAGTAGGTTACGGTAGGAGTGATGGGGTGTAACAAGGAATACATGAATAAAATAGAACAATTCGGTATTTATTATTAAAAAAGCTAGTATATTATCAATACCTAATTTAGATAGGATGAAAAAATTGAAAAAAAAATAATCATTCAGTTTTATTTGTTTTTATTTCTTAAGTTTTATCTTCTTTATCATTCTTCATTTTTTAAAAACAAATAAAGTTTTATCTGTTTTTTTACCTATTGCTCTTCACACCACTCATCTTACTTTTGGGCACGGCCCAAAATTCCTCCCTCACGTGCCAATTGAAGGGCACGGGATGCCACTGTCAAATCTGTATTAAAAATTGACAGAGGTGAAAGAGTTTATTAAGAACAGATAGAGGTGAAGGAGTTTAAGCGGGAGACAAATCGATCCAATTCGGGAGAATTTTTTTACTTTCGTGCAGATTCGGATTTCACAATAAATTGGAAAGTTTAGAAGCAAGAAAGAGGCAAGGAAGAAGCCGCCATCAGAGAAAAACTGGGAAGAAGATACAGTTTCAAGAAAAAGGTAAACGGATGCAATAAACATTCAATGCAATCTATCTATGTGCATTCATCTATTTACTATAATTCCAATCAAATTAGTGCATTATAAAACAACAAAATAGGATACGTATCAATCTCAACTCAATGATGAAAAAAAAAACAGAAATATCAATCTCAACTCAACTCAATAATGAAAAAAAAAAAACCAGAAAACAGAGAGAATAAAATAGTTGTGCCATTATAGCCGTCAAGGGGAAAACCGCCGCGCTCCGCCCTACGCAGACCCCCTCGCCACTGGTCTGCCTTCAATCGTCCTTGCCGCTCACCCTCCATAACTCCGTCACCAAACCTCACACAGCCTTCATCTTCTCTACCAAGCCATCAACAACCCAACCACACTACAGCTTAAAAAAAAAAAAAAACTTTAATAAATTTACTATATCACCGTATGTTTGAGAATAATTGTTATCAAATATAAAATATGTTTCAAATAATAAATTTAATTTTATATGATTTGGTATCAACTATATCTTTATATTAAAGAAACCGTATCTGATGTTATTTTTCAATAAACTATTTTACTTCTTATCTTACTTTTCTATAAAAATATATAAATGTATAATCATTTTATTTAAAAATGTTACATAATTCCTCAACTTAGAAATAATTATTTAATTTTCACATTTTTGATTAATATATTTATTTTTTATATATTTTTTTACGCTAGTATTTAGAAGGCTAAAAGAAGATACGAATCATTTTATGTTACAAGATTTTTTTTAAAACTCAATTATTCAAAAGATTTTAAGTAAATTAAAACACATAAATATAAAAGATATTTTTACATCTCACCAAACTATGTATATCAAATGTAATTTTTTTAATATAATTTCATCTGAATTAAAACAAAAACACAATTTATTTTTTACATCATACCAAATTATGTACATTATTTTTTCTAACTAATATTTTGATTATTTTATACACATTTGTTTTAGTTTAATTACTATAATCGAGTTTGAGTTTGCATGTATAATTTTATTAATCATTAAAAGAATTTGTCACGTGGATCAAGACGACAGGACCCACTCAAGGGTAACCAATTTATTTAAGAATATTATGGTTTATTTAGTGGCTAAATTTTAACAGCAGTAACTTAGTAACTTACAATTTAGCTGTTAGAATAAAACGTGTACCCGCCTTCCCTCCCTCACTCTTGATCGTGTGTATCAGGTTTTAGCTTTAGAAATCCTTTCTCTCTCTCTCTCCTCAATCTTCTCTCTTCTGTTCTCGTTCCCTCCTTTTGGTTTCTTATTCGATTCCGTTTACCTCATCAGACTGCGTCACGCCACCGGAAACCGCCGCCTCGGCCTCCACCGGAGTAGCCGCCGCCGTCTGCCTTTACCAGGTCGGTTTTTCCCTCTCTTCTCGGTGTATGTTTGTTTATTTGTTGAACGAAATTCCTCCGTGATGATGAAATTCGATGAGTTCTTGTAAGTCCCAAGGTTTTTGAAAGCAGTGTGCGACTGCGATTGTTGCTGCAATTTCTAAGTTTTGCAGTGTTCGCGACCACCACGCGATCGCAATCGTAGTTGCGTCGGTTAAATTTGTCTATAATTTATGACAATTTAAGGAGTGTAACGAGACTGTGGCCGCACTTTAAAGGTTACTAGTGTGATCAACCCTCACTCACTACGTCACTCACTCAATCCCAATTTTTGGACTGCTCAAATTTGACGTGAAGGAAGTTCGGTTTTGTCGCGAGTGTCTCTCCTTGATATGATCAAATTATTTTACTTGATTTCAACTCCCTCTTATTTTACTTGAGTTCAACTCCCTCTTATTTTACTTGAGTTCTGCTGTCAATTTCAATGCCTTCATCTCACTGACTCTGCAGATTTGTATCGACCACAATGGTGTTCTGCACTCATTGTACCAAAAATGTAGTTGGGGAGCGACCAGACGACAGTTTCTTGTGAGTATCTTTAGTTCTTTCACATTAATTCACTGAATGACACTTTTCTAATAACATTTGTGCATTATGTTACACAAATTGAATTTTGAACTGTTTATTTTATATTTATTTAATTATGTGTAGAGGAAACCTCCAATGTTATTAAATGTTTATTTTTTATTAATTTTGCTTCTCAGATGTTGTGGAAGCTGTGGGAGGGTGTTGGAAGATTACTTTTTTACTGAGGAGCCTACATTTGTCAAGAATGCCGCAGGGCAGGTAATTGAAGCTTCACATGCTTTGGTGGTCTTTTGGGCAGAGAATTTTAAGATTGATTCCCTTAAATTACAACATCATGTTACAAAGAAAGAGGCTTGACCTATTTTTATTAAGAACTGATAGGGATTTAGATTGCTTGATTTTTAAGTTTGATTGCTAGTATGGTTTTTGAGAGAAAGGAAAAACAGGTGGATCCCCCCATGCAGTACTATACCTGCAAGTATCTTCTTTTCTTTTCTATTGCAGAGTGTGACCCTGTCCTTATCTTAAGGAGAAGTCTCTCCTAATGTCTACATATAGCACTTTTCTCCACCGTGCCAAAAATATTGTTGTGGTGCATTCATTATTTGCTTTTCTAGCAATGGAGAGCATTATAGAAGACATTAATAGGATTGGTAGTAGAACTGAAGTTTCAGGGATATTCAAGTTTATTTATTTTATCCGCAAGCAATTGTTTTGCCTGTCATTTTAGACTTGTTTTTGTTTACATAATTTTTTGTTTCTCATGGTTTTCCGACTTGTTTCTTGTAGAGTAAATTATCTGGTAATTATGTAAGAACAGTTCAAAGCGAGTTCTCGGAGTCACGTCAAAGGACTTTAGATAGAGGTATGCCTTTCTTGAATCTCAATGTCACTCTTGGGATTAAATGAAATGATGGTTTCCTAAATATATTTTTGTTAATTAATTCTCTTATCTGCATAAAATACGACATTTCTAATTGGTGAATTATCAAACATGTTACTGAGTTAGTCCTAGATCTGTCATGTCTGCTATTTTCTTCTGGTCGTTCCTCAAACCTTCCAAAGTTGCAGTCCAATAATAAATTTTAATTTAATGTTTAATGTTTAATGTTTATTCAACTATAAGTAAATCTAGCATTTTTTATGTTCCCAATAGCCAGTGCAGTCAACTGATAATATGCAGGAGGATGACCTTAACGTTATGGGGAAAACATTCATGGAAGAGAAATTGGGATAGTTGTTTTCCGTGCTTATTTGTTATATAATGATCAACTTGATTGCTGTTAATAATTTCATGCTTGTAGTTATTTGTATTCTTATGTGCCAATTTTCTGAGTTCACAGCTTATGATGAAATTAAATATCTAAGTTTGGGCCTTGGAGTTCATGATGAACATATGGCTGACCAAGCATTGACCTTTTATAAAGTAGGTCACATTTTCTACTGAACTCATTTTAAACTTGCTTTTATTTTATTTATACACTTTTGGAATATAATGTTCTTCATATAACTAATCCTTGAATTTTCCTATTGAAGATAGCACTTGAGCGAAATTTCACCCGTGGACGTAAATCGGAGCAAGTACAGGCTGCTTGTCTCTATATTGCATTTCGGTATGAGTTCTTTTGGGCATAAGTTTTGGATGATTCTTCTTACAATTATCATTTTATAGTGCCCATGAGTAACCATGTGATGGGGAGATTTTAAAGTTCCCTTATGTGTTCAAATAATAATTTTAATATAAGCATTCCTTGTTTCCCATTATTAGATATTGATTTAGTTCTTTATTATTTTATCTCTTCTTCAATATAAATAAGAACACTCATGTGTACACGAGACATATATTCATTATATTCCATCTTGATTTATCTCTTCCCAAACATTGTCTCCTGGAATTGTTATTTTTTAAAAATGTAAAACCATACATGGGATACATTGTGGAATTTGTACGTAAGTCATTTTGATGTCTTCTTCAGGGTGGACAATCTATTATATTGTGTTTACATATTTTATTTTTCTTAACTCATTAGATTAGTTGTATAATAAGGTGTGTGCACATATAGCATGTGTTGAAGTTGAAATATGAAGAAACACTGACATAACTTAGTTCTTAAGTTGATCTAGAATTAATGCTTGAGTTTTTTATTCCAATTTGTGAATAAATTTCCAGTCGATGTAGGGAAGTTGCTTCAAATTTTTGAAACCATTACTTTGTTTGATGGGAGGAGATGTAGACAAAGCTAGGGGAGATTTTATTGATTTAGGGGGATATGGATGAGTTTTTATAGGCTTATTTGATTAGAATGTGATTTATAGGCGTGTCATATCATGTATATAGGTGTAAAGTATTGATATAGGTTATAATGCTAACCTTGTTAGGATTTTAGCCGGTATAGTGTTTTGCTTTAACACTCTTTCTTCTTTTAAAAATAAATGTCGTGTATATAGGAATGAGATCTCCTTTAATTATTTGTATTTATTATGATCAATTTATATCAAATGGAGTCTGTGTGCAGTCTACACAATTTTTTTTAGCATAACTTCTATCTATTTTTCTCTCTTTCAACAATATCATTCACAAAAGACACGCAATTAAGGAGATTCTTTCGTATGACCCCGATAAGTAGATTCTAGACTGGATTGAACAAGGACTATGTAGTCTTGTCCTTGTAGGAAAGTCCTTCGCCTCTTACCTTATTTTCTCACACTCAAAGTTATCCCCGCAAACTGTGTCTTGTATAGTCCAAATATAAGCCACACTAACGCCTTTCTTTAAGAAAATCTTCCACAACATTTCTGTTGACACTCAATCATATGCTTTTTCCAAAGTCATTGTTAGAATGATTTATCTTGATTATATAACTTGTTTAGATAGGTTAAGAAGTGTATTCTAAAAAGCTATTTTGCTTATTAGCATTAATTACCTAGATATAGCCCTTTCCTTGTACACTCTTGGTATTCTTGATGTAATTTTCTTCTATAAATAATGTGGATCAGCTAAGAGATAATCTTAACTTCTCTTTTATCATCTTTTAAGTCTTAAGTGTCAATAAAGGATTTTTTATTTTCTTATTTTTACTTAGGATCGTTTTCATCGATACTTATAAAAGATAAATCACTTTTGTCGGAAACCTTCCCAAGATAAAATCACATTGATTCTCTACAGTTCTTGTCTCTTATCTTACTTAGTCTATGCTCAATCACCTTTTCTTGTGCTTTCATAATGAGGCTCATAAGTTCTATACCTCTAGTTTACACAATTATGAATATCGTATTGTTCTTAAATGTTGGAACCAAGTTGCTTCTCCTTCACTCATGCATTTTCTTAATCTTAAGAACTCATTAAAGAGCTTATTTAGCTAAATGATTATATTTTGTTCTTCTACATACTGTCATATTTTAATAGGAGGAAGATCATTTGAACCAACAATACTACCATTATTCATCCTCTTAAAACCCTTCTTTTACTTTTGTAATTTAAATCCTACAACTGTTATCAAATTTCGTTTATCTTGTATTTCTCGTCCTTCCATTTTATGAGTGGATCCTTATTGTCACTGAAAGTATATAAAAATAATATTTTTCCCATTTTTTTTCTTTGATATTTTGATTTATAACCAAAACTTTCATTTCTTAATCCTTAACAAATTTTACTTTATCTAAATACCTTGTTTTCCTTTCTCTATATCTTCCGTTGTCCATCTTTGTCCATGGATGTTTGTTAAAGCTCTTCAAAAGCGTAGATTGTGCTTTTCTTACAGCTTTTCTTGTCTTGTTTCTGGCATTGTTAGACCTATTTTGAGGCTTTAATAATTTTGTTTTGTTTCTCACCTTGTCTTGAACACTTAATTCCACTACCACGATTCTGTATCTTGGCACAGCCTTTTTTGATTAACACAAGACTGCTTTAGCAATCTTAGAAATCTTCTTAAATATCTCACATCCCAAATGAGATTGTGGCATTACCCTGTAATTCTAAATTTCCTTCCTCTTTTGTAAATGTTATAAGTGCCCTTGTGTATCAGAATGTAATGATATCGTTTTTGCGGCTAATACTGTGTTAAGGATGTTTGTTTATGAGTATTTAATTGTCAGGGAATAGTGCTCTACGACTGTGGTTGAAGAGCACTGAGTTCAATGGCTTGCACTTTTTACCTTTGATTTATCATAATGAGTGTGGTAGACTGGTCGTATTGCAACATTTTATTTTTTGTACTGAATTTTTTTTTTTCCTTGCAGGCACAACAATAAGCCGTACCTTCTTATTGATTTTTCAAATTTTTTAAGAATAGATGTGTGAGTATGCTTTTGGAGTCTACCGGTTATATTTCCCCCATATTTTAGTTAACCTTTTGTCAATGTATCCGTTTTTTTTAGTGTTTCTGATTGTTGCTTTGCTCCTGTTATGAATTCGATGTGCAGTTATGTGCTAGGATCAGTTTTCTTGCAGCTTTGTGAAGTGTTGAGGCTTGGAGAGCACCCAATTGTTCAAAAGCCTGTTGATCCTAGTCTTTTTATTCATAGATATACTAAAAGTGAGTGTTTGCTTTTCAACTCAGTCTGTATAAACGGATAACTAAAACGTTTTGTTGGTTGTATGTGGCGAAATTTGAAGAGTGAGAGAGAACAAATCATTTTGAGAGAATCTAGACAACGAGAACCCTTTATAGACACCGTGGAGAGTATCTCTCTGATTATAATGAGTAGTCCAACTGTTTAGATATTAATAGGCATGAAGATTAAATGCATTCTTGGCCTATGATCCGCGAATCCCACACAACCTGTAATACTGTCCTTCCAGCTAAAGCTTTTTAAGATAAGATTGTTAGCAAATAAATACTCCCCTTTGTATTCTTCAGAGAGTTTTCACTTGCAAGACTTTATTCTAGTCCTTTCTTATATTCTAGCCTTCAAAGATTCCCCTGGACCTATGATACTGCAATAAATAAATTATTAATATAGAAGGGAATTATAAATTGGTTTATGTTTGTTTATTTCAAATAAGAATTTCCTTTCATATTTTATGTGTTTCTTTTTTTCTGTTGATAAAAGAATAAATAATTCAGATGCATGATCAAACTTGTATGTTTTAGTGTAAAAAGATATTCATCTTTCTTTTGTGTAGATTTTAAACCTGGTTTGGTTTAATATATTTTTTATTTTAATTTTTATCGAGTTATCTATCTTTCAGCTAGGAGAAATAATAGATTGATTGATGTCATGTCATGTAGATTTGATTAAGCGAGGGAGTAAGGCAGTCTCTGATACTGCACTGACCATTGTTGCCAGCATGAAACGGGACTGGATGCAGGTATCTTAAACATTGTTCTTATTATGCCTTTAGTTTGGACAAAGAAATCCTTAATTTGGGATGTGAAGTAGAAACGTTTTTTAATATGAAGTGGTTGAATTACTAATGCTCGAAAACAGACAGGGAGGAAACCTAGTGGTTTATGCGGTGCGGCATTATACATATCTGCTCTTGCACATGGAATTAAATGCTCTAAACCCGATATTGTAAGTAATGATTAAGTTTTCGACCTTGTGATTTGTTTTATTATTATTGTCATATGTTGCTAGCAGGTATTTTTTACAATATATACAATTCCTCATAAGTGTAGAAGATAGTCAGGAAATAGCCAATGCTTTATTCATAATTTATTGAATTCTTTTTTGAGATTCATTGGTATGCTTGATTGCGGATGCTCTCTGGTCTCCCTTGTGATATATGTTCCATTGTTATTATTCACTGACTCTTCCTACTCATTTAAAATATTGGCATTAGTTCTGTCCTGGTCCGAGACGTAATTGATAGGATTAGTGAACTAGAATTTTAGGATTAATACGACCTGTTTCAGGCACTTGTTAAAAGTAACTTTAACTTATGATTCTTCCATGAATAGCGGATATATACATGTTGGCTTTGTTGCAACTCAAATAATTGCCACAATTTCATTTTAAATCTATTAACACAATAGAATTATTTTGCCACATTATAGGATATATTGGATTTGGATTTTGGAATTTATATTCGTTGAATATCTAGAACGTGATTCCAAATTTAAAATACTGTGCTTGGTAGCTGATTATCAGAAGATTTGTCCAAAATGTGAAGTCAAGTTTTAAGCTTGTTCAGCTGGTTATTGCAGAAGCATACATGAATTCCTAGTTTATGGTGTTATCAGTGTGAATCATTCAGAATTTGATGATCTTTGATATGTTGAGATTGTTAGGTGGAATGGGATGTTCATTATCAACACATGCATTTGACTACTTATCTTGATTTCTTCTGGTGCTGTTGTTATTCTTGGGTAATTTTAAAAGGCATATATTTGCTTCCCCCTTGGGATGTGGAAGATGCTTTTGTGGAGGTCAATTTCAGAAACAGCAAAATGCAGGAACAGAGTCCTGTATTGGTTGGGTGTAGAACATGAACTCCCGTTTAAACTAGCATCACCTGAAAATCAAGTGTTGTTTTGTGGGAGAAAAGAGAGTGGGTGGGGTCATTATAACCAAAAAATGTTGAAAGATAGAAAAAGAGAGAAAAGAAAAAATCTTAACCATTCATTTAAAAGCTAATATATCCAACGGTTTAAAATTTGTTTCCCACTATAAGAGACATTATATGCTTATTCACCGTGACCTCCGGTAAGACTCTTCTATAATGGTAATTTGGGTACTCCCCATTGAAACCGTTTTGGGGTCCTAGTGCACAATGATTGTCTATATGCTTTGAAAGAGAGAAAACACACTTGATTAGGCTGAAACTGCATGTTTGATTACACAAAGGATGCAAGTTTAGACTTATTACATTGACTATACAACAGGGCCTCTTCATTTTGGTGTACACAATTGTTTTGGCTATTTTACCCTTTAACCGTTATACATGTGATGGTACATTCTCTGATTTTCTATTCAGCCTCCTTCTGTTTTATGTCGTATTCGCGATAGTTATTCATTTGCTTACTCAATTACCCTTTTACTACATAAATATAACTATATATTCTCATTTTCTATTCAACCTCTTCCCTCTCTCCATCCTCTTCTGTTTTGTCTGTCTCAGAAAAAAAAAAATCTTGACAAGCAGTTACAACAATTCCTATTATCTGTACCAAGGTTGATTTAAGCTTGTGTGTCATATGTGTCTGGTATAATTGTAAACGTCATATAAAATCCTTTGTATTTTAGTGTTACATTTTTCATCCTGTTTCTGTTAAAGAATTTCTATTCTTGAAGAGAATGGCCATATTAGCAGTAACATATGGCACAATCTTCTGCATTAGACTAGTTACACGTTTGCTATTGTAATTCTTTCTGCATAAATTAGTTGAACTTAATATTTTTTCTTATATTAAATGTCCCTTGATTTTCTAATTTTCAATGCAGCTTAGAATCGTCCATGTGTGTGAAGCAACATTGACCAAAAGATTGGTCGAATTTGAGAATACAGAATGTTCTAGCTTGACAGTATGTTTCTATTTCCTTTTAATGCCATGGTCTATTTTGATACCGAGTGTGTTTTAAGACCCGTGGTTAAATTCACCATCTTAGATCTGACAGCGAGTAAACATTTTTCATGAACCTTTTATGGTTATAGGTTGAGGAGTTGGATACCATGGCAAAGGAGCATGAAAAAAATCCAATGGTAATGCCAGAAGGTGGATTGAAAGGGTGTATTTCGAAAGATCTACTGTGTGAGCACAAGGATAGTGGGGCGTCCCATTTTGCGCTTGGATTGTGCGAAGCATGCTATAAGGATGTGAGTACTTTCCTTCTTGTCAAGATGGTTTCCTTTTGAAGCCAGATTGCGTTTTGGCATTGACTATTGAACTGATTGATATACTCACAGTTCGATAAGCTCTCTGGTGGACTTGGTGGTGGTTTGGATCCTCCTGCATTCCAGCGTGCTGAGCGAGAAAGAGTGAAAAGAGCACTTCTCGAAGAGAGTGTTGATGAAAAATGTGATGTAAGTATTCCTTGACTTGGTATTGTGTGTGGTAGTTTGCCTTTCATTTACAAGTATCCTTTTAATTTTTCCTTTTCTCTGTTTAAGTTTTTGCATTAAAAGATTCATAATATTCACTAGGAAAAATTATTTGTATTGCCTTATAGTTAAATTGCTAAAAGAATTGATATAATTGGAATAGTCGAACAATCCAAGAACTACATCAGGTCTATATTCATAATACTTAAATTTTGAGTTCCATCTTGAAAGTGAAAAGATAATCTGTCCACAAACTCACTCCAGAGACAAACGTACTGCCACTGATGTCAAATATTTTACAGAACTCCAAACTCATACTTTAAGTTCGTTACACTGTACTGATCAGATCCAATTAATATTCTACTTATAACTGAATGCATCCAACAAAAGAGTACAAGATGCCTTAGAAATTAGCCATTTGAGGTAATAATAATTTCTATTGTTGTGAAAGTGTTCACACATTGTCTAGTTGATATCATGATATTGTAACCCCTCATTAGCAAGAATACTCCTGAGAAGAGCAGCATTTACAGAAATGTGCCAGTAGAAAGTTTAACTTTCATTTAGTTCTTTATCCTATATGATGAAACCATTCTTTAAGCAATGGTCCAGACATATGGGTATCTGAAATTAATTCCAATTTCCAGACAATTGTATAACATGGCTCATAAATTTTAGAAGAGCCATAACAATGCACGACTTCTAGATCTTTATATTTTTTTTCTGATTCTTTTGGTTAGTTGGCAAATGCATCAAATGATCAGTTTAAGAGCCACCCAGAAGATTTGCCTGCCCGTGTGCCAGAAGGTATGGTGGGTGTTCTTATTTCATTAACTCTTGCTAGCTTGTTAAATTTCCTCTGTATTCATTCCTAATTGCTCAAATGCTTTTAGGGACTAATGTTGCCCATGAGGCCACTAAAGCTGCTCAATATGATGATTCATTTAGAGAAGATGAATCAGAAACTTTATCTGATATTGATGATGAAGATGTTGATTTATACATTCATGATGAGGAGGGGAGAAAAATTAAGACGATACTATGGGAGGCAGCAAATCGGGAGTATCTTGAGGTAAAGAAATGGTATCAACTAATTTTTTCTAGTTGTGCTAGATAAATTTGTCTTTTAGTTTCTTTTTCATTTTGTATCATGGTTTGAAGTTCAAATTCAGAAGTGGCTGCTTGTTACTTATACTTCTGCTTGTCCTTGGTTTTCTGTTTGACTTTATTTGGAAGGTTAATCTGCACTGGATCTCACTCAAGCTTTATCTTTGGTTTCAGGAGCAGGCAGCCAAGGAAGCAATTGCAGCAGCTAATAAGAAAGCTTTTGAGGCAAATTTTGAAAACTGTTCAGAGGATTTACTTGCAGCAAGAGAGCTTGCTGCATCTGCTTCGGAAGCCGTGGCAAAATCCAGAAAGGTTCTTTCTGAATATTTTTTTGAGACGTTCTTAATGTGAAATTATACCACAAGTAACTTAAATAAACGTTTCATGAAATACAGTTAGATTTTTATCTTTCATTACATAAACCATGATTTCCATGAACACTATTGTCTTCTAAACTTTGGCTTATCAATAGCGAATATATTTGAAATTTGATGTTTGTGCACAATGTATTTCGCACAATTGAATAGTTAGATTGATGACCTATAATAAGTTAATTAATTGTCCAAGGTTACAATTGGGGTGGATCCTTATTAATTTATAACTGTTGGAGATCTCACATCAACTATCAACTAGAGATAAGATTTTACTGTATAAGCGGGACAATTCTCACTTCAGCACATTATGAGTATGAGTTAGACTTAAACTCAATTCTTAATATGATCCTAGAGATTATCCTAGCAAAGTTTGATAGACCTATTGTACCACCCTCTATTGGATTATCCACAAATATCTAGATCACACACAATAGGTACATGCCTTGCTATGAAGAGGGTGTGTTGGAGATCTTGCAATCAACTGGAGATCAGACCAATTTACAGTATATAAGCAGAGACGATCCTCATCTCACAAGCTAGTTTTGTGAGAATGAGTTAGATTTAAACCCACTTCTTAGTAATAACTAGTACTAGTATGTTGTTTGTTTTGGCCTTAGTTTTGGAATGAGTAAGCTATAATATAAAATTTTGGAAAAGTGGTCATTACAACTAAAAAATTAGTTTGTCTAAAGTTGAATCCAGGGAAGTATGGACTTTGCTAAGAATATTAGAAAAGACATTGCATATTGATTTTACATTTAAAATTTTCTCCAGAGAGTCTGGAAGGTTTAATTTAGGAGGGGGAAGGCAACAAATTTACCCTCAGCCATGTTTTGAAGGTCTCAAGTTTCTATGCATGGTTTGTATTGTGGTTTGGAAGTGGACTCTATCTCGAGTCTTTGTGGAGCTGCAAGATCTAGAATTGTTTTTGTTAAGCTTAAGCTCTTTTTTCCCCCTATCAATTGTTGATAAAACTGAATCATTAATTGGGTGTTCTATCAGCTTCCTAGTGTTGGTGTGCATTCATTTGATGTTTGCAGTTTCTGTTCTTGTTAAGTGAGAGGTTGTCATTGCTGCAGTGCAGATCCTAAGTTTGATGAAGGGAGAACTTGATTTCTAACACCCGCAGACCACCTTACACTGCTGTATGTTTTGACTATGTTAGTCAATGTAATAATAAAGTGTACTTTGTTGAGTCAAAACCAATTTGAATATCAAAAGAAATTAGACTATTGAGATACGAAGAATTTCTGCCCTGGGAATTGTATAGTGTGACCTTGTTTGGATAACTTCTCTCCATATAGAAAAAGTAAATAATAAGGTTATGACTATGCATAAGTTAAATCTTGTATATAAACTAGAGACTAATGAAATGGAAGCCTGAGATGCATGGGAAAATTTGAAACAGGCACTCTAGGAAGTTAGTGAATTTGCCAAATGAATTGAATTCAATTTGTGATTTGCAACGTTTTTGTAATTGTTTTTCTTTCAAATCGAGTATACTCATAAATATACATTTTAATGGGTGTCGAGTGGATCCAATAGTTACGCATTGTTTGTTTTGTTTACATTGTACAATTCATACTGCAAAACTTCAAGCTTATAATTTTTTTGGTGTGTTAAATATACTATTTCAGGAAATGAAACAGAGACGAGCTAATGAGGCAAAAAATACGGGGCCAGCTCAATCTGCTGCGGAGGCCTTCGGCCAAATGTCTAATAAAAAAAGGGTATTTATCTAGTCAATAACATACATGCATTTCTCTATATTGTTACAGTTCCATTACCATTTTATATTTGTTTAAAAATAACAGGAAACTACATACATATCTGATACAAAGATATGATTATTTTAAAAATATGGAAGATAAATATTTACAAATATATAAACATAAAGAATAATAATATAAATCTTTATTAGGAACACATTTCTTAGATATTGCCAAATGTTCTGTATATATTGCTGCTGTATGAATTATTTAAATTCCTAGTTTACTTATTCCGGAGATTTTAAGATTGATGTAGTTTAGTCTATATATTAAGATTATATGCAGTCTTTTGAATTGAGCAATAAAATTATTTTTCCTCTACCTTGAAGTTGTCAATACAAGAGACACTACTTTCACATTATTGGGAATAATCGAAGTCCCAAACCTCAGAAGTTTAATATGTGGGATTGAGTTATGTCTAAACCCATATTTTATGACAGTGTCAGAACCTGTCCTATGTTTGTTATTAGATCAGCCCCCACATTTCCACACACCAAGCTCAATAGTGTTGGGTGTATTGGAAAAATTCCAAATTCTTTATTGAGTAAATATAAAGACAAAAGTAGTGTAAGTGTAATCCCTGTCTTGCAAGTTTATTTCGAGGGTTAAATTGGGTCAAAACCCATATTCTGAGATATTATTAGAGTCTGTACTAAATTTGTTATTAGGTAAACTTGAACTACGTAGGGAAACAAGAAATAATTTTATTGATAAATAATTTTATTGATAGCAATCACACAAGCCCCTTCCTTAAGCTTGACTTCAAGTATTGAAGAATTTTATCACGCACGTCTCTTTCTCGCTCATGCGTATTTTGACCCAAACTTCATGTTTGGTCTCCTGCTTGATAGGTAAATCAGTTTTCCTACCAATATCTGATAATGGGTCTTTTCTACCATAGAACTCTAGTTCTATGATTCTATTCAGTAGGAACTCCTAAAGTTCTACTTCTCAATTTTGTTGTTTCTTTGAGGAGATTAAGTACATATTTTCTTTTGAGAGATGGGAATTCCTTTCTTGGAGTGCACTTCTCACCTTAGAAGTATGTAATTCATATGTTATCAATAAAATTATTTCTTGTTTCCATGTGTAGTCAAGTAAGTAAGTATAACAACTTTAGAGGTAAAAACTTAAAAAGGGAAGATATGATAGGAAAGAAAAAAGCAAGATCTTTCAAAGCATTGAGTAGTGTTGGAGTACTCACCGTTGCTTTGACCTTGTATTCTCGTGCTCATTGAGCATTTGGATTTAGGGCTTCTTGTATCTTTTCAGATTGAGATGAGGTAATGTGTCAATTCTCAACGGCTTTTATTATGTGCGTGCAGCTTTATTGAGCAATATATATATGACTCATTTTAGTTTTTTTAATTATCAACATAAGATCTTCCGAAATTGTTTATATATTACTAAAATTACTTGTTTGCGTGTGTAGCAATTGCAGAGTCTGAAATCTAAAGTCAATTTTGATCGCCTGGGTGAATTATTTAATGAACTGGTAATTCTCTCTTGAACTGATTTGCTTTATATCACATGTAATATTGATACACTTTGAGTTCCACTAACACCAGAAAACATTCCTTATTAAAACATGATTTTGATAAACTTCTCAATAGACATTCACAAAAGAAGAAAACTCAAAAGTAAAATGAATTATGTTTAAAATTAGCTCATGCATACTCTAAAATCATATTTTTAGATAAGCTAATGATTTTAAAATTTTAGTTTGTTAGGGAAGTTTACTTCAATATTTTTCTCCTGTGGAAAAACCTGTCCAATCAGGCCTACATGCTTTTGCTTTATCTGCCTGATTTCGTTCTTGATTCACTGCTTTATCTTAACATGTTCAAAAGACAAATTTGGAAAGATGTCTTCTGACAATTAACCTATACTATTCTTTATATCAAGACATTCGACGTTTCTTCAATTTAACTTTTTTTCTAATATTATCAAACAGGAAAAAACCGATGATCCCAAGAAAGAGAAGAAAGCACGGTTTGATCCACCCCTAGATAATCATGATAACCTTCAGTCATTTGAGGACAAGAATGACAATGAGATAGGATCAGTGGATGAATTCGAAGATGATATGGGGGAGATGTATCAAAGTGGGTTGTCTACTGATAATTTTGCAGATACATATTTCCATGAGGATGATGGATACGGCTATAACGATGATGATTATTACTGAAAAGATGCCAGATGATCTTTCTGATTTTATTATATGATTTTTTAGCAATTGGTATTCAATATGGCTGGTAGCAGTGGAACCAAAACTGTCAGACCCAACTTTTTGAAAGCTACGTTGCCAACTGATTAGCAAGTATCACTACATGAGCTTTACCTCTTTTTAATCATCCCAGATGCTTTTAAAGAAAGCTTGGGAATTATAGAACCAGGAAATTGTTAGGTAGGTTAGATTGTGTTTTATATTAAAATCTACTTATTTCCAACCACTTTTGTAAAATTTGACCAAAAATGTATTGATATAAAATTCTCCTATGATTCATCCCATTATTGCTTTCAGTTTTTTCTCCCTGACCAATCATTGAGGCATAATAAGATATGAATGTGAGTATTTATTATTATACGGAAGACTTGTTCCCCGGTTATTTGTCCTTTATATTCATTATTTTTATGAAAATGTTAAATGCAATAAATTACTAGCTTAGGTAGAATATGGATAAAGCATACGAGACTAGTTCCTCACCACGAGGCAAACTAGAGTTTGCATTTTCATTCATATATTTAGTGTTTGACAATGTCGAATAATTTTGAAAGAGGATATTTCTGAGAAAAGAATTGGATGAAGCTTTTTAGTGTATGTGTAGTTTTACAAATATGACTCAGATAATGTCGTTCGTTTGGTATAAAACGGTACATAACTGGCAAACTCCGTCGTTCTATAGTATTTTTATTCTTCCAGTTTGAAGACAGCACAATGTTCTCGATTACAAAGCACACAATCCCATGTGCTGATTCACAATCACTACCACTCACATTCATTCTAAGGATAGGAAATTGGAGACAATTCATCAAATGTGCAACGGTGGGTTCTAAAACTTCATTCCTCCGAATATTAAAAAAAAAGTTTTAATGAAGTCGTTAAACTAGTGACAATCTACATGATGTGATTCAATGAGTAACCATGATAATATTGGATTATCCATCGCTTCACAACAATATAAGAATCATAACAATTTATTCTAATACGAACATCGATTAACATAAACTTTTAATCACCAAAATTAATGTGACTCTTCTATGGTTAAAATTTTAGAATAATGGACATTTAATATTGTTGGTTGGAAAATCAAACATTAAATATTAGACTGCTTCTTCGTGCACCTCTATACTTTCTTCCTGCACTTTCATATATTTTGGATTTTCCAAACTGCGCAATTGGAAAAGACCAATTTGCCCTTACAAACAATGATATGTTTTGAAATGAAATGGAGGTATGTGAGGGAAGTTGGTGCATCTGTTGTGTAGTATGGTGGTGTAGTGTGATGGTAGTAGCGGCTAAAGGTTGGTCATACTTGTCAGCAGTGTACTGGCAGTGGCGCCGAGCTGCTGGTGGAAGGTTTTTGTAGGAGATAAGTTTGGGTGGGATGAGTTGTGAGTTGTATTTCAAATGGGGTGGGTTGTGAGTCAGTACCTCCAAGCTTTCTTAATTACCTCCAAATTTTTAGAAACTTCCTAAAGTGTCCTATTTGCAAAGACAGTTACCTCACCGTATATTAAAGCAATGTAAAAGTGAGAGATGGAAGGGTGTGAGGAAGGTGAAGAAGGATTGTGACGGTGGAGCAATGGTAGTAATAGCGGGACGTAGGATCGTTTAAGATAAGTTGACGAGGTAGGTTGTAGTTGTATTCCGAAATTTAGGATATGGAAGATCTTCGGAATATTCTTTTCAAAAGTATTTTTATACTTCGAAACAACTCATTTCGAAAGTCATTTTTTTAAAAAAATAATTCACTTATGGAACACACTATTTCAGAATTTATTTTTGACAAGGTGGTGGATGAGGGTGGATTTCGAAATCTAAATCGGTGGCAGCAACCACAACGAAATGTAGGTGTGAAATGGTTGAAGGTGGGCGGCATAGTGAATTGAGGTGGAAGAGAATAAAGGTGGAAGAGTATACGAGGTTAAAATAGTCTCCACAATAAAATATGAGGGGTACTTTGAAGATTTTCTAAATATTTGGAGGTGTCTTAAAGAAAGGCTTGGAGGTCCAGGAAGAAGTAGTCTTTCGGATTTTGCAATTTGGAAAATCGTTGGATTACATGATTCGAAACTTATATTTTTTTTTAAATAAAGTTTCGGATTTGGGTAATTCAGAAGTGAAAGTTGCCCTTTAAAATATGTTGTTCCGTAAGTATAAATTGAATTTCGAAACACACCTCCTGCATTGTATTTCGGAAGTCAAATTAGGTTGTGCCAAAACACAAATTTGACTTCCGGATTAGGATATTTTAGAATACAAGTTTGGCTTTCAGAATAGTCGGTTCCAGAAGCTAAATTTGTATTTTGGAACAATCTCATCTAAAAGGTTAAATTACACTTTCGGATTAGGCTATTCTAGAATACAAATTTGGCTTCTGGAGCATGCTATTCCGAAAGTCAAGCTTGTGCTATCCAGAAGTGTAATTTAACCTTCTGGATTAGACTGTTCCGAAATGTTAATTTTGACATTGCGTTTTTTTTTTATTATTTGAATTAGTTGGTCATTGCATATTGGTAAATATAGGTGATTATTTCATGTGAGGATGGAGGATCATGTTTGAACAAGAATATCCGATGAAGTTTATCAACACCCGATTTTGTCCGGGTAATCTTTTAAATTAAAATATAATAAAGTGGAAAAAGGAAAAATAAAAAAATAAATAATAACATAGAATATATTTATTAATTTAAGTTTTCTTGAAAAATAATAAATAAATTTTTTTTGAATTTTTCATTAAAAAAAAACTTAAAAAAAAGAGAAAAGGTGGTGATTTAAAAAAATAATTAATAATAAAAAACGAAAATAAAAAAAAATATAAATTAAAATAATAGAGCCTAAAAATAAGGAAAAAATATAAAATAATAAAAAATAACAAGAAAAGAAAACTATTTTCAGTTTCCTTCATTTACATGTTCAAGATAATAAAAATAATAAAAAAATAAGTTAATCTTCTCTAAATTCCCTCACCCTTAACTCCACCTATTATTTAAAAAAATATATAAAATAACAACCCACCTTCTCCACTACATAAAAAAAAATTAATAAAAAAAAGGAGAATCAGTCAATTTTAAAACTACTCTGAACCACCCATTTCACAATAACAAAAAATATAAAAAATAAAATATGACCGTTCTCAACCTGTTTCATCTCACGTTCATCTACACTTCATCTTCAATAATAATAAAAAAAAAAGTCAATCTTTCACAATTGCTCTGAACTACTTTCAGAATAAAAATAAATTAAATAATAAAAAAGGAGATTCACTTAAGTGGTAACTGCTCTTACGTTAGAAAAGGACTACTGATCATTTTGAGAGAAAAAAGAAGGAGGTAAAAAAGAAAGAGAGAATCACTAATAAAGGGAGAACACGATAAAAAATAGAGAAAGAAGGAGAAAAAGAGAAGATTGATTCTCCTAACTTACTATCCACATTCAGTTTAAAACTGAGAAGCAAGGAACATTTAGAAAGGAGATGATCATTCTTGAAGAACCAGTACAGGTATGTTTTGTAATTTTTAAAATTTTGTATGGTTCTCAAAGATTGATTCTGTAAGCCTGAATTTTTATCTTCTTGTATTTTTTTATTTTTATTTTTATTTTTTTCATCATCTTCATGGTTTGATTTCATAAATAAATGTAAGGATATGGAGATAAAGAAACAAAAATGTTATTTTTTGCTCTTCATGGCATTTTTTTTATATTACAAAGTCCTGGATTCAAAACTGGCATTCTGAATTTTAAAAAATAATTACAAAATCTATCACCACCTTCCCTCTTCTCTCATGCAACAGTCAAGAACCTAAGTGAGTACCCAGCAAACATGTAAAACACAACTCAACCACTTGAAACCATTTCCGCAACCACATAATACCCTTAACAGCCAAGCCACAAGTCACTAAAAAATCATCATCGGTAGCTACCGATCTATAGTCATTCCGTTCAACACCCAAATAACTCCCAAACACGCCCAAAACAATCCCAAAATCGTACCAAGAACTCGCCATAGCTCCGTCGCGCCTTGTCGCACCACCATCGTGCCTCGCCGCCCCTACCTGCACCTCCACCGCGACAAAAACCGCACCACTGCCACCCCTTTGCACCTTTGTTCGCGTCACTGCAAGCATCATCTCCTCCCTAAGTGTCGCTGCCCTCGCGCCACCGCCGTCGGTGATGTCCATCGTTGCTCCACCTACGATGCTGCCGCCGTCGTTCCCGCCGCCGCCAGCCATGCCTTCCTCTGTCTCAAAACCGAACCTGTGCGCCACATGTGCCCCCCCTAAACCCTAATTGGGATTCTGGTTAGTGGGGTTGCTTTCTGCACCCCATCTGTTTG
>Ga0209700_101564_pt1 | contig 47590 bp, 28 predicted proteins | sample SiratroredBW_FD_187528 | JGI IMG/M metagenome (GOLD analysis project Ga0209700, IMG submission 187528) | Root nodule microbial communities of legume samples collected from California, USA - Siratro red BW (SPAdes) (version 2) | ecosystem: Host-associated > Plants > Roots > Nodule | place: USA...
ATATATATATATATATAAATATATATATATATATATATATATATATATATATATATATATATATATATATATATATATGCATAGAAAAAACAATACTATATAACCCTAAATATTTAATTTTTCTTGTAAAAAACAAATGAACTTTGCTCCATTTATGCAATGGGATTGCACAAAAATCCAGAACTTGTTGCTGAAAGAAGACTCATCTAGATTCCAGGCATAGATACTTTAAAGTGTTAGCAGGAATGCAAATATGCTCAAGTTAACCCCAAGTCATTCCTTACTTTAGTGATGAGCATAGAATCTCCTCTTCTTGGGCATGAAAATAAATATGGTAGGATTTTGAATATAAATGGTAGAGTTATAACACAATATATCAGTCAAGAAGAAACTATGGCCAACGAAACTTCATCTGATTCTGATAATGAAATCATCGGAGCACGAGTCAAGCTCTTTGGACATGAAAAACCGATACATCAACTTCTTGGAGGAGGAAAAGGTACCACATTAAATTCATTTGTAAACAGGTTTATAAAACTGTATCAACAGTTAGTATAAGTGTGCATTGAAATTCGATTTTTAACTCACATGGATTTGAGATTTAAGGTGCTACTTTACTTCTTGATTTAAAAAAAAGGGAGTATATAATCAAGAATAAACTCCATGTTTGAGATATATCACAATAGATTCATTGGCTACATGTATAGTAATGTGACTTTGATGAAGTTTTGACATATGATAATCCATGAATTAATTCTGATAATTCGGGAACTTGCAGTGGCAGATATCTTATTATGGAGGGACAGAAATTTATCAGCTGCGCTTTTGGGAGGAATGACAGTGATATGGTTTCTATTTGAGATTGTTGAGTACAATTTCGTGACTCTTCTTTGTCACATCTCCATCACCACGATGCTTGTGCTGTTCATATGGTCCACGGCTGCAGATATATTCAAATGGTACCTATTGTTTTTGCTTAACATCAAAAGTAATTGTGTATGAATATAGATACAGAAGATGAAATTTTCCTCTCAATTTTTAACTCCACATGTTAGCATATTACACCTTATTAGTAAGGTTTGATCCAAATTCATATACTGCAGCATTTAGTTCATTGTACTTGTAATGTGCATGCCAAATATAGAAGGACTTAATCAAGATAAATTCATATCCTCTTTGGTTGGTACTGAATCAGATAACTGGCAGATCAATCCACTAAAAATTGTCATGCATGACTCCTAATTAAAAGATTCAATGGAATTCAGAATATTAGCTATAAGGTATTAATGTGGACTGATTTTTATGTCAGAAGTTACTTAGAAACCAAATAACATACTTAGGTCTATATATGTTCTTCTATGATAAATATATCTTCAGGCAACCTCCCCAGATTCCAGACATTATTTTAAAAGAATCTTTCTTCCAAGATCTTGCTTTCATTCTCCACAGAAGATTTAACCAGTTATTGCCAATGCTCCTCCATATTTCATGTGGAATAGACCTGCCAATCTTTCTTCTGGTACATACCCAATATTCATTTTCTTTCACTGAACTAAAAGTGAATTTCTTGATTAACAAATACGTAAACCTGACATCTCACTTCTCAAAACATTTTCAGATCATTGTGTCCCTCTATATTCTGTCAGTAATTGGAAGCTACTTTAGCTCTGTCAATCTGCTATATATTGGTAAGCATTTCTTCATCCTTTTTTTTCTTTTTTTAGGTTAAATTACTCAACCGACTTTAGCAATTTTATGCAGTCAGTAGCAAATAATAAAGAATACTCTCTGAACAATTAAAGTATAATTACATGACTAAGAATTAAAAGAATAGTTTAACCATCTACCTGAAAATTCTTAAATAATATATGGAGAATAGTAATTTAACCTTATTTTTATGTGATTTTATGTGAAGTTTGTACTAAGATGTCTAGTTTCTTGTTGATGGTTCATTCATGACAAGGTTTCCTCTGCGTGCACACGCTGCCAATTGTGTATGAACGGTACGAGGAAGAAATCAACAATTGGGTGAATGATATGATAATAGTTCTCAGAAAAAACTACAGAAGTTTTAAGAAGAACTACCTCAACAAAATTCCAAGAGGACCAGTGAAGGCAAAGAAAACCCAATAAACTATTATACTCATCAAACTTCAAACTATATTGTGCTATGAGAGATACAAGCTGATGGTTATCACCAGAAAAACATACATAAGAAGATGGTTTAAGGTTCTTACCAAGAAAAAAAAATGCTATACAATGTAATAGTTTTATTTTTCATACCTGTCCAAAACTGTGTTTGCATGGATTATTTGTGAGTGATTTATCTATATATACTTTTCAATAAAATCCAATTGTTAGTTTTCTTCACTAAACAATCTATCGTGCGTGTGGTGTGGAGTATGTGAAAAATGTTTTCTTTCAATATTCTCTACCTTTTAGGCTCCTCAAAGTTCAATTATGTTAGCATTTGGATTTAAAGAGAAGCTGAGGTCAGAGTCCAGAACCCTTTGTCTCACTACTCTTTTGGTGAAAGTAAAAATATAACAAACACTTTGTCTCAGTACTTTCATTTCATTTCTATTCCATTTTCTTTTTCTGTCTCCTTTTTTCATCAATGATCGTATCTGTCACTTTGTTTTTCGTCTATCTGTTCTTTTCATTGTTCTTTTTTTTCTTTAACTCTCTTCTTTTAACTTCAATCTACTCCCTTAGAAATCATTATCACAACTCTTGGTGAAAATGTATAATCATATCAGAAACTCATGTTGTCTTTGTCTTGTACAAAAATTTCCACACTTTTTCTTCTATATCATTTACTTATTAATTTTTTCTTCTTTTTCTACATATATCTAGTCACTTGTTATATATCTATCACTTCGCCCTTTTTCACCTTTTCTCTTATTCTTTTCTATCTCTATCTTATATCTCCCTAATCCACACCATTTTCAAGTAAATAATATCAGCTTTCTTGAATTATATAGTGCTTTTTGTAAACAGATATAAACTGACAGCTATAAGAAAAAGTAGGAAAAATTAACGACGAAATGAATTTACAGGGACAAAATTGCCTTAAATAAGTTTTAAGTTTCCACTATATAATAAATTTTTGTTTTATCTATTAAAATTTGTCATTGAATTGGACTTTACCATTATAATTTAGTTGGATACTTAACCAAGAAGTTTGATTCATTACACAATTTAAAAGAAAAAGATTATCAAATAATCAAAACAAAAATTCATCATGATTTTATTAATTGTTTCAAATCTGGCTTTTCCAGGGTAATTAAATGGAGTTTCCCACCATGTAGATTGACTTCCATAAAATACAAGTATGTGACATTACAATTGTGCTTGTCACATGAAGCATAATGCGTCTGATGTGGTGGTGCAGTAGTCTATGACCCACTTATAATGTGGCAAACAGATAGCTCCTAGATTACAAGAATTCCACTGACATTTTCACTACCACCTACAGTGCCTCCAATAAAAATTGAACATCTTCCAAAACCCTCAAAACTTAGTCTTCTTATTTCTATTTATGCAATAAGAGTAATGCCACTGGCTAGAGTTCCACAGACTTGAAGTTTCTGCTTTTGGATTTATTACTTCAAATCCTCAATTTCCCTCTCATTTACATTTATCCAACTATAGTAATGCCAGTATCTAGAATTTAGTCCATTTTTAAGATTGTATATTAGTTCCCAATTAATCCTAAGATTTTAAAACTTTATTCATTTCAATACTTTTTCACTTTATTTTGTTACTGTAGTTTTCATTAAAAAGAATTAAAGTGACTGTTGTTTCATAAAATTAACATAAGGTTTTAAAGTCTACTAAAGTAAAATGTTCAAGAATTGTAGTAGTAAGCAATATTGAAACTTTGGTTTATTTTAACTGGGAAAAAAGTGGAGTTATCATATCTTTCTTGCTCATAAAACCTCATAGAGGTAGCAATAATTGTAGAATTTTAATTTCTGATACAGTGATCTGGAAAACATTTGTATCAGAAAATAACAAAAGATACAGTAGTGATAGATATAGCCTACAAAAGATGATCAGAAAGGGCCAAAGAATATTGCTTTTTTACGTCTCTAATCCATTAGTGGGGGCACCAGTCTCAGTTGTAATTGAACAAATGATGTTAATTACAATGGTGCTTGCTGATGAAGAATTGGAAACATAACACATGGAGCATAATATTAATTAAGCAACTGCAAACCAACACATTAATGTGCCGTACTGCCGTAGAATTCTAGGATAAAATCTGCTTTGAGAAGTTTGCATTTTGCAATTTCCTAAAGAATCAACAACCATGCCATTATTGGTTTTAGTCCTCCACTGAACAATAAGTGGAGTCTCTAATAATGTTCTTTTATATCATTTTTAGTCTAAAAAGGCTGGTAGTAGAACTATAGAAGCAGCCACTTAGCAAAATAATTCTATATTTTTCACTGCTACTTAATACTGAACTAGTTACAACCTCCCCAAGTCAAAAAAAAAGTTTTGCTTAGGACAAAATTGTCAGTTTTTAAAAGTCAAATCCATTGTGGTCGAAAGGATAAAAAAAAGCTAGTGTGATGAAATTTTATGATTTTACATTTTATGTGTATTTTAAATGCTAAAAAGCTAGTGTTATAATAAAATTATGCTATATGTTTCATTAATAATATTTTGTGTACTGTTTAATTATTAGTATTATTATTTAAAACTAAGTTCATAACTGTTGAACCATTAAATCTGGAATGAATACCTCAATCATTTCTCTGATTTTAAAAACATTAATTGGACTTTGTAAATGAAACATGAATGCTAATTTAAATAGTTGAAAGTGATCACTGGAATCAATAGCAGGATTTCTCTAAAGGAACCCAAGATAACTACAATACAGGTCATGTTAGCAACCACAAATAAACTTCATGACAAGAACTGAGTGGTCCACCACAGTCTAAAGAAGTAATAACTTACACTTTTCAAGGGTAATGAAAAAATTGAAAACGTCTTCAACAGCATACAAAGATATTTTTTATTTTTTATTTAGCACATTGGTTTCACTGTAATATTGCTTATATAACAAGCATATACAAGTGCTGTGTATGTCAACTTCTGAAACAACAAGGTCTGTCCTCAGGTGAACACTGTTAAGGGTAGGGACAAATGGTGAGAGAATTGAGAGAGGTGAAAATTGTGGATGCAAGTATTGGTTTCTATGGTAAATCCTATGCAATCTGGTTGGTGGTTTTGGTAACCTTTTGCATTATTCCAGCCATCATCTTTTCTTGTGCAGATGGTGTATCCAAGGAGAAAAGTTCTACAGCAGATCAAGAGCCTTATGGAGCTGCATGTGGTGCAGGATGTGGTGCCGGATGTGGTGCTGGATGTGGTGCCTAGAGATCTTGCTTGCTACTATCAACTTAATGCATAGATCTTGAAGAGGGCATTTTAGTGGCTATTGTAGTGTTAGTTTCTTATATTTCACATTGCAGCTTGTTGCCAAGACCTATGATTATTCTAGTATGCTAGGTGCTAACTATTTTACTTCTTACAACTGTAAGCTGAGAAGTTCTGCAATGGTTTTTGAATATGAACTTTGATCCTCAAAGTCTATCTTTGTCTCCATTGTTGTTTGGTACATGGAAATTTCCTCTTGTGAGTGGCACAATGTTACAACTCACGTACAAAAGGAGATCATATGACAGCTTCACTCAGCTATGTCCAACCCATAAACTTTTCTGACTAAGTATGTTGCCATCTAAAGAGTCTACTATTAACACACTAAAACCAGGCTATAGAGTGAAAGGTTTTGCATAGATTTCATGAATTTCTAGATTCAAAATCTTAAGAAAATATTAAGAATCTATTGGAGTACTATCACGTAGATCCCTATCTAGAATATGCTTCTTCTAAGATATGGATAGGTCCAATGTTTTTGGATTCAGCTATTTTAGTTCAAGGAAAATAAGGGTTTCTATGTACCTATGACAAAAATTAAAAGATAAAACACTATTTTGTCGTTAAATCCATGTTAAATTAACCTTCCAATTTCTCCAAAACTAAGTTTGGTCATGTTGTTCTACTAAAGTAACTATACATTTAATTTTTTTTATATTTGCCGTAGCCTATCAAAGTGAACATTTTCTTCTCTATGTAATATTGATAATCTTCTTAACATGCACAATTTCTTACTATTAGTTAAAAATTATTAATTAGAAATTAATATAGAGGTTATTGAGTTGGTCTAAGGCACTAGTTTTAAGTTTTGAAACATTAAGTTAATTGATGGTAAAAGTGATGAAAAGATGAGATAAATATTAATTAGCAATTATGAATTAAAAAAATGTAATTTAAATACAAGTTCCAATAGGAATGGTTTGGGATTACATTCTTAATAATTATACTTTTTCTTTCTTTAGTTATATATTATATTAATGAAATTGAAAGCTTCTCACAAATGTCAAGATGGCCGAGTTGGTCTAAGGCGCCAGTTTCAGGTACTGGTCCGAAAGGGCATGGGTTCGAATCCCATTCTTGACAAGGTTTTAAGCATTTTGTAAAATTACTCAACAAAATTTTGTATTTTCGAAGTAATACTAACCAAGAATGATTTATATTTTGAATGCAAAGTTTTATTTTCTGATACAATATGTATGGAGGATCACCATACATAAGATTTATTCTTATTCTTACACCAAACAAAAATCATGTAAGTAGGCATGCCTTGAAACATAAGAATGACCAAAAGACAGCTATTTTCTTTTCCTAGGCTTCAAACTGTGCTTTGATGAAACTGCACTCCAACAAACTTACCTAACACTACTTGGCTTAACCTTACCAGACGTGACATCAGAATCAATGTCAGAAAATGAAGAATAATCTGCACATACCCTATTCTTTGATCCATAACATGCCCATTGCCAGGCACACCTCAAGGCTTGGTGACAGATTCTGCATGGTTGCTTGATGAAGCATGAGACACAGGCTAAAGGGCAACAGATACAAAGCAAGCAACTGCTACAAATAAACTCAATAAATTTGTCTTTGGTTTTGTGACCTTGTTGCTGAAAAGATGCCAAACTTGAACAATTGCAAGGTTTGGCATGTTCATGCCTCTGCCTCCTCCTCCTCCTATGGAAGAATGTAACTCTTTCTTTTTTGTCTTCAAGGGCTAGTTTGCCCCCCATATCACTGTATGTGGGACTCATAGGCCATCAAATCTATGCTGAATGCTGTAGTTGAGATGAAACCCTTGCAATACTTGTGAAGGGTTGTGAACTGTGAATATCTTTGCATGAAATTCTTCTTAGGAAAACCTTTGGAACATGCTGCAGTTAATGAGTATATATACATATATATAATATTTTTCCTATGTTCCTTGTTTCATTGGTTTTCTGCTTTTTTGTCATCAAAGAATATTGGCTGCCAAGGATGCTTCTTCAAGTTCAAGATTCTCTCATGGCCAAGATAATCATAGTTATTGGGAAGGTTATAGTCTAAGCTTTCTCCATTTAGTTTTTTAGATACCAAACACTACAGTGCTTATTGGAAGTTATTAACTCAAAATAATAGGTATCCGATGTGTTTCATTCCTTTCTATAATAATCTGGGACCAGCATTCTTTAGGTAGAAAGCTTTTATAATGCATTAGCAGGAACACTAGTATGCACACATAACTTATTCGTTTATCTCCACAGCACTTTATTTAAAGTGGAACCATGTGTAGATCACACAAGAAAGGAAGCAGAAAGAGGAGGCCTGAAATCAAAGCAAGGCATCTTCCCTGTCATATCTACCTTCACTGTACACAACCACAATTTCAGCATCCCAATTGATCAAGTTTCTTTCTTTCGGCACCATTAAATTGGATTCTGGTTACCCCAATATCTTTTATCCTACACCTTTCGGCATATTGATTCATTTACTTCAAAAGTTCACCTTTTTCTTATTAAATAATTATGACAGTGTAAACAAATTTGTAAAAACATTTGAATGCGGTTAATGGATCCTTCAAAGCTCTTTCTTTATCAGCTTTGTACAAAAACTGAATAAGCCAGGGGAATGTTGCAAAAAAGATTTTAAACAAAAATACACTTTTTAGTGTCCAGAAAAGGCCTAGAGGAAAGACCAAAATATAGTAATTATATGGAACTTTTATAAATATGATCCTTAACCTCTCAAGTGAGTAAATGATGCATAATCAATCATAAATTGGTTTGAACATTAATCTTTTGACTTTCTTTTAAACCACTAGAACTACTTACTTTATTCTAACTAAAAAAAACATTCAGTACTTTACTCTCCAGTAACCGTCAAGGAATCAAACCTTTTCAGTTGTTCATAAGCTTCTTTAGGTTCATACTTCTCTCTTTCACACGTCCCCTAAATCGTTAGGTTTTTCTTCCTCCTTCTTTTGTATATTATCTAATTTGAATATTACACCAAAGATTATTAAACAGCAGTCACAAGTGCATGTATTATATAAAGTATTTGATTTTCAAAAACTAATAATTCTAGTTTCTATGTTCTAAAACCTGGTTTTTTGGTATTTTCAACATGTTTCCAGAAATGCTATTAGTTACTTTACATAAGGGCATGGCGTAGAAACTTGAGACTTCAATTTAAGAAAACTAACCAGAGGCCAGTAACCAATTAATCTTTTGACATGTTAAAACAAGAAAAAATTCATTAAAATTTGTGTTTAATTTTTATGTATAAAAAATTTAAATGAACCATTCAATTGATATAATTTTTAAATAATCATAATATAATAAATTTATTATATCTGCGATTGGATTCTAGTTAGATACACTGTCTAACCTTAAAAATGAATGGTACCAAGAAGAAAATGTTTACTCAACAGGTTCAATTTTGGTTCATCCATCATTAATTCTGTTAATTTTGCTAATTTTTTCGGTGCATGATGATGGTTACCCTTCCTGCGTTCAAAACTGTGAAGTCCCTAAGCCTAACCCTCAAGAACACACTCTCTAGGTTGATTGAACAATGCAAGAACCTGAGAGAGCTCAAAAAAATTCATACCCAGATTCTAAAGTCCCCAACTTTACACACTGGTGACCAATATTATCTAATTACCCGTCTCCTATTTTTTTGCTCCTTTTCGAATTATAGTTCTTTCAGGTATGCCACCAATGTCTTTAACATGATCCAGAACCCTGATCTTCGTGTCTACAACATCATGATCAGAGCATATACAAGTATGGAGGAAGGTGATGACACTCATTATTGCAAGGCTTTGATGCAGTATAAACGAATATTGTCCGAAGAGATTGTGCCCAATTGCCTCACCTTCCCATTCCTTTTAAAGGGTTGCACTAGGTGGCAGGATGGTGCTACTGGCCAAGTTATTCATGCCCAAGTGATAAAGTTTGGATTTTTGATGGATGTTTTTGTTGGCAATTCTTTGATCAACTTGTACATGGCTTGTGGGTTGTTGAACAATGCCAGCAACATGTTTGATGAAATGTTGGTGACAGATATTGTCACTTGGAACTCAATGGTTATTGGGTGTTTGAGAAATGGAGGACTTGACATGGCAACGGACTTGTTTAGGAAGATGAAGGGGAGGAATATCATAACTTGGAATTCCATTATTACAGGGTTGGCTCAGGGAGGGAGGGCAAAGGAGTCACTTGAGCTTTTCCATGAAATGCAGCTTTTGGGTGATGATATGGTTAAACCTGATAAGATTACAATAGCTAGCGTCCTTTCAGCTTGTTCTCAACTTGGTGCCATAGACCATGGGAAATGGGTGCATGGTTATCTGAAAAGAAATGGCATAGAGTGTGATGTGGTAATTGGAACAGCACTTGTCAATATGTTTGGCAAGTGTGGGGATGTGAAGAAAGCGTTTGAAATCTTCAAAGAGATGCCTGAGAAGGATACTTCGGCATGGACAGTAATGATTTCGGTGTTTGCTCTGCATGGATTGGGTTGGAAGGCTTTTGATTGCTTTTTAGAGATGGAAAAAGCTGGAGTAAAGCCAAACCATGTGACATTTGTTGGATTATTGTCAGCTTTTGCTCATTCTGGTTTGGTAGAACAAGGTCGCTGGTGCTTTGAGGCAATGAAACGTGTTTACTCAATTGAACCACAAGTTCATCACTATGCTTGCATGGTTGATATTCTTAGTCGAGCCAGGCTGTTTGAAGAGTCGGAGATTCTCATAAGAAGCATGCCGATGAAGCCGGATGTTTACGTCTGGGGGGCATTACTTGGAGGTTGTCAGATGCATGGGAATGTAGAATTAGGAGAAAAGGTAGCTCTTCATTTGATAGACTTGGAACCACATAATCATGCTTTCTATGTTAACTTGTGTGACATATATGGCAGAGCTGGCAGATTTGGTTCTGCCAAAAGAATTAGGACTTTTATGAAAGAAAGAGGCATAGAAAAGAAAATCCCGGGTTGTAGCATGATTGAAATCAATGGAGAAGTTCAAGAATTCTCAGCTGGAGGATCATCTGAACTTCCCATGAAAGAACTAGTATTGGTCTTAAATAGATTAAGTAATGAGATGAAGATATGAGTTAATTGAATTATGAGCAGAAGCATATACTTATTACATGGCAAAATCTGCACATTGCCTTGTTAAACAATAGTGCAGCGATCAATTGCAGTTGCATGTAATACAATTTGTGGTCAACCATCAATCCATATGAGATAGGCACTTATATATTGTTATTTAGGTTATCGATGCCGCTCTGTAGCCTGTGAAGAAATCTCCTATTCTTCTCAACAAAGTGTTTTTTGGACAGTTCCAAAGGACATACAAAGAAAACTCTAGTTGCTTTCAGTTTATATTTTAGATTTGAAACTTGTGAAGACAAATTGACTCGTTATGGACACTAAACTCTTCTAAAGAATGTTTGCCATCTTGAAACTGGTGAAGACAAATTTACTAATTTACATTATATTACGTGCATTGCATATTACCAAAGTGAAACACTAAATATAATCAGAGAACAACATTTCGGGTACCTCATAAGTTTTATATTAATGTATGATGTAATTTAATTCTCAGTTCAGAATGAATACAAAATTCTAAAATTTCTAATCATGACAAAAGATTAGCAGAAGTTAAAAACCACTACATCAAAATAATTAAAAACAAGCACCAGATAATTTAACAGCAGCAGCCCAAATCTATACAACAGATATCTGTTATACGACACAAGCAATGCAAGGTTGATTTGAAATCTTGACTGCAGCTGCGCAGTTGCAGACTTATATCATCTCTTATTTTTTCCTTCATCAATTTCAGTACTTTCTTTAAAAACAAGATCAATATCTTCATCATCTATTTCCTCCCAATCAGAATCAAACTCCTCCTCTTCATCTTCCGACAATGTCCGTTTCCCTAGAAGTTCCTTCATCAACTCCTCGTCAGCTTCTATTGGCTTCCCCACTAAATACCTTTGCAATACAGCTTCAAACACAGAAGGAATCGCCTCAGCATCACCCTCTTGAAGCTTTGCGACACGCCTCTTCAACTCTTTAACCCAAACACACAAAATAAAATTCTTTTTAGCAGAGACTCAAAAGATCAAAATTTGAAACCAATGATTCAAATCCAAACTGGCTCTTTCAATCAGTTGCCATTTCCATTAAACCTTATTTCATAACACCAAGTGTTACCACCATCCCATCTAACAAATTATTTTAACACACTTGTATTAATAAACTTATATCGTCCTCAAAGTTGATTTAGTAAAACTCCCATGAATTTCACATAATGAGAACAAATATATATAAGCATTTACATTGTTAAATAATTAAAATTTGTCACATTATGATAAAATTTGTTAACTTTTATATAAATAACTTTCCCATAACCTTTTTAGTTCGATAGAAGGAAGATGGCAGAAAATAAAAATTTGAACTAAAGAGAAAATGAAAGAAAGGAGACTCTTTTATCTTATTTCTAGAAGACAATTTGAATTTTCTCTTTGTTTTTCTCCTTCTACTTTCTCTCCAATCAAATAGAAGAAAACTTAGTGTTATCCGTGCTTTCTTTCTTTTTTCTTTTTTTTTTCTTTTCTCTTGTTTCTTCCAACCAAGCAATTGCTAATAATCATATATAGTAAGATTTCTAATAGATGTTTTTTTATTACTTCGCATTATAAATTCACAACACAAATAAATTAACATCTAATAATAAAGAATAAGGTTCATTGGGGTAAGTGTTGACTGAAGCATTATATCAAACACATGAAAGGCACCCAAGAAAAAACGTAGAAATTGAGGAAGAAAAGTGCGAAAGTACGAAGATGGGTATTACCTTCGTTGCTTATGTCTTGAATGAGGGAGTGGGGTTTGTCAGGAGCATTGGAGCGAGAAGAGAAGGAAGTGGGTGCAGTAAAAGAGAAGATGGAAGCAGTGGGCGAAAGACGAAGACGGCGCGCGTGGAAGGACAGGCTTCTGAGAAAGATCGCATTCATGGCTATGTCGTGTTCCAAAGAGGTCCCTCCTACGTTCCCAATTCACGAAAAATCCACCACAACGTTGATGGTACCAAATCCAAAAAAGTTCCTTCTAAGTCGAAATTAATAAAATTCAGGGACCATTTAACAATTTATTATTCTTAATAAATTACTTAAAATCTATTTTTTTAATCATTGTATTAGTACCCACGGAAATAATAATTAATTTGGCTGGATACCTTATTGTACACCATCTTTAAATTCCAAATTGATAGTTTATTCTTAATTTTTATAAATTCTCTTGATTGTTAATATATATATATATATATATATATATATATATATATATATATATATATATATTATAAAGTTTTTATAAAGTATATATCATTCTTAATTAAATTTTATGTAATGTGAAAGGAAGAAATTGACAAAAAAAAAATAATGGTAAATAAAATTTATAAATATATAATGTAAGAAAATAAAGATGTTTAAAAAATAAAAAATAAATTTGGATGTCAGAATGTATATTTTGCAATTAGAAAAAAAAACACGTCAAAATTGAGTATGATCATCTTATTAATTTTTATTTTAAATTTATAATGCTTTTAACGAATAATTATTTGATTAAGATAAGAGATTATTTAAGTTCACTAAAAAGTTACGACGTAGAAGTTAGTTTGGTAATAAACTTTTTCTACTTAAACTACAATACTTTTGAAGTTTAAGATATTGTCCAGGTTCTTGTATTAAGACATTTGTAACTATCTTGTTATTGATAAAAACAAATAATTAGATTTATTATAAATAAAAAAATTCAATAAAAATAAGGAGAATGGATAATGATATATTTTTAGATCAAGAAATCAATTATGGTGATAAGTAGTAGGGTAAATACATTTTTTTTAATACAAATCGATTTGATACATTATGTGAAGATGTTAGATAAAATTGTTTAAGTCGAGAAAATCATTTTGAAAAAATTCGATATCAAAAAATCAAAGATGTTAAAGTATGATTTTGGATGAATTAATTCAAGATAAAAGTTGTTAAAGGCTAAGTCATGTATATTTATTTAAAAGATCAAAATTGTTTATAAAAAAATGTCTTATTTTACGTTGTAATGTTAGGTAATTATCTAAATAATGTACTTCGTTTACGTATGTTGTGTATGTTAAATTTAGTAATCCTAAACCAGGCTATAAATTTGGATGTCTTGGAATGACCAGAGGGATGAGAAAAACATGTTATAATGATTAATGAGAAGACACTATATTTTACCATTTTGGATTATGCATTTTATTCATTAAAAAGTTATCTCTTTATCTCCTTTATTATTTTCAAACTCAATTTATTATCTTGTTGTTTTAACTTTATGTACTTTTTTTTAAACAAGCTATTTTCAAATCTTATTTACAATTTATGCTAAGTCTTTAAAATTTACATTATAAAAATGCTTTAATATTAAAACTCGATCAGATATGTATATATTTTACTTTTATTATGAAAGTGAAGTCTTATTAACTATAAATGTTACTTTTACCCCTTTTAATAATTAATTGAATGTTAAAATTTATTGTTTTGTAACTCCAGTTAGGAATCAACTAAACACATTTTGTTCATTGCAACAAATCTTATTAAATGTGGAATATCTGTTAAGAGTAAAGTTCTACACTGTTATGCTATACAACAGGATCGGGTCCGAGTGTCTATAATATGGAGTTTAGTCTAAATAGGTTACGATAACCTTATAATATAGAGTTTAGTATAAATAAGTTGAGGTAATTTTAGTACTTCTATTTATATATTATTTGTTATTGGAAAAAAAATGAGCTTAGATTGATTGCTGGACAACCAAAAAAGGAATAGAATGAAGTGATAGGAAGTGAAATATGAGTGTTTTTGGTAAGTTTCATTGAAGCAGTCAAACTTATAGCAAGAGATTTATGTTTTTAAATATTTTTTTTTAAAACAGTAAAAAATAAAATAAAATTAATGGAAGCACTTAAGGGATGCTCAACCTTATTACAATCAAGAAATAAATGGAATGTCAGTTCTTGCACTCCATCTCTTAACACTAAACTTCAAACAAATATAAATGGAAAGCAAACAAACAACTACAACAATAATTCAAAACTTGCAGCTTTAAACAAGTAGTAACAAAGATAAAGGTCAACAATTTGTATTAAACCTTGTTTCTCTCTCCTTTCTACCCCAACCCCACCACATTTATTATATCAACCTCTATCTATTTGATCTCTCTTAAGCAATCTATAAGATGTATACACCATTTTGTAAAAGTTCCTTGTAGCTTCAACCCGCTAAATTTTGCCCAAGACCAAGCATGCAATTGTGCTATTGCAAAAATCTCTACCTCATCCACCTTACCAGCATCGAAAATAACCTTATTCCTATAGATCCAAAGTGCCGTAACGACTGCTAACCACATCCCTCTCCAAGCACAGTTTGCTTTTATACTAAATCCACTGAAATGAAAAATGCAAAGTGATTAACAATGTCAATAGATCTTACTGAGGAAAGCCCTACCCAAATGTGCCCTACCCAAATGTCACACTTGAGCCACAATCTTTGTGCAACCTCACAAGTGATCAATAAATGCTACAAAGTTTCCACATCCTTATTACACAAAGGGCACAAGTTACTCGAGACCATAACCCCTCTCCTATCAAGATTGATTCTAAAAGGTAGTTTATCAAGCAATACTCTCCATCCAAATATCTTGGCTCTTCCTGACACCTTAAGACTTCAAATCTCACCAAAGCATTCATTACTCTGAACATCTGGAATCTCCTTCAGAGCCCAATACCCAGAATGGACTGTATAGACATTTACAATCTCACCTACCCGACAACATTGGTCAAACATATCCGTATTCCAAACAACATTGTTGATTAGTACCTCAAGCTTATTTTGCAACTCTTTCTCCCATTCAAATAATCCTCTCCTCCAAGGTATACGCCATATGAAAACCTGTGGATTTCCAAAATCATTCCTCAAGCCAAACTCACTAACCAACTTATCTTTAAGTACCGAAACCCCATATAACCTAGGAAACTTTTCCTTTAACATTCGTTCTCCCACCCACCAATCTTCCCAAAATTTAATCCTAATCCCATTACCAATTTTCCATCTTATCCTTTGATCAAACCAGTTGGATTCTCTATTTGCCTCATAAATAGTTCCTAAATCCTTCCACCAGTTCGAACTATTAGTATATGTCATAGACTTCCCCAACTCCCTCCAATCACTATATTTGGATTCAATTAAGTCTCTCTAACCCAGTCTTCATTTTCACTTTGCAACAAGGGCATAATTAAAGACAAATATATCTCTCACTCCCAACCCACCCATCTCGATGGGCAAACACACTTTGCTCAAGCTACCCAAGAAGTTTTTATTCCTTCAGAATCCCAACCTCATAAAAACTTTATCTGAATCGACTTAATGGTCTCACAAACTTGTTTAGGAGCTTTGAAGAAAGAAAAATAAAATAGAGGCAATGTAGTAATAAACGATTTTATCAAACATATCTTCTCAGTCATGGATAATAGTCTACCCTTCCACATAGAGAGCGTATGTTGAATTTTAAGGATGATTGGGTTCCAAAATTCCTTCTTTCTATGATTCCCATAAATCGTAATCCCCAAATAAGTAAATGGAATTCTCGTCCTTCCACAGTTCAAAGTATTAGAGAAGATATTCAAGTCTAACTCTGAAATTCCCAATGTACCTATTTTGCTCTTGTGAAAATTGACCTTCAAACTAGAAGCAATCTCAAAACTATGCAGAATAGCCTTAATAGCTAGGATATATTTAAACTTAGGTTGACAAAAAAACACAATATTATCTGCAAATTGTAACAATTTTACCACTACACCTTTATTCCCCACTGTAAACCCTTCAAAAACCCCTATTCTAGATGCTTACCTATATCTTTATATGTCATCTCATTGTTTGACTTTTCCACTTCTTTCTTTCTTTCTTCACTTATCTTCTTTCTTCCTCTATCTCTTTGTTCTTTCCATAATATTATTTTAACTTATTTTCAATTTCAAATTTCTTTCATTTCATATTTCATCATTTTATATCGTGTATTTATGTGCGTGTATTTACTTGGAGACTTTGAGCAGTAGATTGATTGAGGAAGAGTTTGTGTTCATTTCATATTTCATCATTCTATATTGTGATTTAAGTGTGTGTGTTTACTTGGAGACTTTGAACAGTAGATTTATTAAGGAAGAGTTTGTGTTCACTTTGGCTCTTTTTAAGTACATCAATATTAGGTAAAAATAATATAAAATTGATCAATTGATCCCAATTTTATTTTATTTTTTATTATTGTTTAATTAATCTTAAAATAATTTATGCAAATTCAAAGAAAAAAATTTAAAAATTATATTTAAAAACATACCAAATAAGAGGATCGAAAAATAATATCATAATAGGAGACTTGAGAGTGTTGATTAAATGATAAGAGTAGGTTAAAGAGGGTGGATGGAAAGTGAGTAGCTAAAATGAGGATTTTTGGTAATAATGTGTAAGATATAAGAGGAACAGAAGACATACCACCACTTTTGGGAGGAGCAAAACAGTCTTCATCTGGGCAATAGTAATTGCATGAATCTACATTTTCATCATTACCATTACTTGGGTTGCATCTTGTACAATTAGGATGAAGAGCATAGTACACCTCAAACCCATCCCTCAGAGCTTCTTCCAGAACTGCAATTCCATCATTACTATCATCATACGGATGGAGAGGAGCGACAGTGGCCTCGTACAAACTTCGATTGCACTTCTCAAGCGGTGGGTATTTGTGGAGCTTGTCTCTCTCCTCAAAATAATACAGATTATCCCCTCACTTAAAGTTGCGTTTTGATAACTTAATATGTTTTAATAAAAATTATATTCAAACGAAGATATTAAAATAATAACTTAATATGTTTTGTTTTGACCTTTTCATAATTAGTATTAACAAGCATACATTTAATAACAAATTATATGAATTCCAGTTTTAAAATTTTTAAATATTTATAATAAAAAATAATAAATTACACTATGTATATTTTCAAAACTTTAAAAGTTAATAAATAAAAAATAGTAAATTATTACGGTGACGGTTTTGTAGATATAATTACTTAGTAGAAGTTTTAAACTGTGCCAGCGAAGGATTCTATGGACTTGATTTTGTAGAAATTATAATATTGAACTTTTAAAAAATTACTAGATTAAATTCAACCCTTTTAAAAGTAGAGCAATGAAATTTATTTTTCAAATAAATTAAAAAATTAAAGAATTTATTTAACTTTAAAGAGTTATTATATTTTTTATCCAGTCCAAATTTTATAAATTAAATATTTTTTATTTTTTATTTTCTTTAAATGTTATTATTTAGAACTCCAACCTCGGTCACAAACATTTCAAAATTCAGAGAGAGAAAACCTATTAATTATGAAGAAAAATAACTAAGTGAATAAAGGATAAATGGAATTCATTGGAGGAAAAGAAAAGAAGTTTAAGAAATAATTCTCACTTGCCTAGTCTTGTTCTCCTTCAGGCCCAATAAATCCTATTCCAAGGTTTGGAGCCTTCTAACCTTATTACCTTTTTCTATAAACTAAAGTTAAAGTAGGGTGAGTTGTTTGTTATGTTATATATCCATGCATTACAAGCACGACAAGTGTGAGTTTATTGGACTATAAATTATTCATATGCTTTCTTCCAATAGCATAAATTTTAGTTGGTTCACAACAAAGACTTCATCACAATTCAACATTGATAGTTTAAGAATAAAAATACAGTAGTTAGTTCTCTGTTGGCTTATTGGGAAGGTCAATTGTCTATTTCAAAGAATAGCTATTGCAGCCTGTTTATCCACAAAATTCCACTGACTTTGGTCTATTCGCCTTTTACATATCAATAAAGTCACGGCTTTCAGTGTTTAAAAAATTCAGTGAGTCTTATACATTATCCGTTAACTTTGTCTTCACTAATTGAGAGGTGATTTTAGTAAATATTTGTTATAAAGAATGTTTACACTAAAATTAAAAAGGTTCAAAATTATTTTTATTTTATAAGCAACAAAATTTCATTTTCAATTCATGAATTGTATTTTGTATACAAATTTCTAGAAATACCTTTTTAAATTTAAATCTGTTACAAATTTAAGTATGATTATAAATCTCAATTTAGTAAAAAGAATAATTTTCAATATTAGGTAAAAAAAACTTTTCACTAAATTTTGTAATAAAATTTATTCCTAATATTTTTTATAAATTGAAATATTTCCATTTTACAATTAAAAGGAAAAAATTATTAAAGGCTAAAATATTTCTAACTTCTTTTAATACGAAAGTTGAAAATATATAATTGAGAATACATTTTTCTTCTTAAATATACTTATATCATTCCGAAATTTCATTTAATTTTAAAAAATATAATTTAAATTAATATATATAGAATATTTAATCCACTTTATATATAAGTGAATGTTTTACAAATATGTTTTTCGTTTTATTACTCTTATCACATCAACAATTAGTTTAGAATTCCTCAATGTGAGAACTTTTAGTAGTCTTTTTTTCTAAAACAAATTTTGCTTCATTTATAAGGTTACTCCTTTTCACTATCTTTTAAACCAACAATATTTATTGGTATGTATGAAATAAAAAATTTCAGAAAATCCCATATTTTCTTAGAATGGCTAAAGCTTTGCTTACATTAAAATGCAATAGAATACATCTCACTTCATCTATGAAGAGAGAAGTAAAGTTCTGTTAAAATTATAATAGAAGTAATTTAATCATCTCTTGCTAGAAGAGAGTATAATATACTATATAACTAATTAATAATATTTTTTGTTATACCACATTCTCTCCTTCATTACTATATGAAAACAAATCTTAATCTTATTTAAAAGGCTCTGTTATTGAACTGTGGAATTTTCATATCAATTTTCAGTGTGAGTGAAGACTAATGTGTATAATTAATAATATTAGTACATATAACATGACCCATTTATTAAGCATTGGAACTTGGAAACCACAAACAGTGGAATGAGTTGCAGTAGTTAGAGAGAATATTTTTGTAAGTAAATTTAACTATTGTCCAAAGCCTTTGCTTATTCTCTTTTTCTTTGATGCCCTTTTTCTCACCACCATCTGATCACTTTTGGTAGAATATATATGTATGCAAGTAAGTCTGTGCATAAACAATTCATAATTCCCCAAATGAATGCATGGAAGTTACATCTACCAAGGTTGCTTTACATGAAAGACAAGACATTTTTTCTTTGGGTCAAAATCTAAGCCACCCCACAACACATGATAACAAACCATTTATGATTTTGTGCAAGTAAAATGATGGGTGTGAGTGACACCACATCCCAGAAACATTCATGATTTTAACCTTGTGATTTCAGACTGGGACCCTTCCTCTGAAATCTAACTTTCTGCAGTGTTATCTAATTATTCAATTTTTTATGGCATAAGATATGATCCATTGGTCTCTTGTGCCCCCTTCTCCATCTTTTCCATTCTAATTGAAGCCACAAGCCAAAGCACTACACTCCAAGAACAATGAGAGAGGAAGAGCTTTCCAACTTTAGCTCTGTTGTGTAGCATCAGTTTGGCTTAAATGCACAAAAAGAAGCAAAAGTAGTCACACTCCCATGGCCTCACACACCCCTTTTGAATAATACCATATGCCCACAATTCCAACAACAAGACAAACCTGGCCCCACTTAACAAACAACAACATTAAGGAAAGTAACTCCCACAATTATATAAATGAAAAAGAAAAACATTATCTTAGAACAGAACTAATCAATCCACATCCTATCCCTCTGTTATGCTGTCACTATGTTAATAAAATGCATGAGTTAATTGGAAATCTCACCCTCTAAGTATTTTCTACCTCTTTGAAGTAATCTTTAAACTGAAAATTACTAAATAATCCTCTAAAGATTAAATATTGATTATTTGTGGTAACATCTATAACAATTCAAGAGCTACTAAACATGATTTTTAATACTGAAAAGGTTATTCATATGGTTTTTCTCTATACTTAAACAGATGAGATGGAAGGTTTTGCATTGTCAAGTTGTAGTTTAACTGTCCTCTAAAATATTTCTGTTGATAAAAATTTACCAATGAAAATAATCATATTGTTCTATTATTAAATGTCATCTCAACAAGGAAAAAATAAATCCACATTCTCTGCATTCCACATAGCTAGACAGTGCCTTTGCTTCCAAGACCAGTTTTTTCAGATTATGTTTCAGACCCTTTTCAAATTCTCATAACACTATTTATTTCTCTCTAACTCTCTCTCTCTCTCTTTCACTCTCTCTAAACCATGCCTGTTGTGACAGAACACATGAAGTGGAGAAGACCAAGAAACCAGTTCAGATGCCCCATTTCAGAAACTGATTCAAATCCTCAAACCCCTTCTACAATCCAATCCTCTCACACCAAATCCACTATCTCGGCTCTCTTATCTTCATTCTCCACCTCTAATGAAACCACACATGTCAGAGACCAAAACAGCAGCAAAAACAACAGGAAATTCTCTGCAGCAACCTTCAGAGGACTCGGTTGCACTGTCAGAGCATCCCAGAAGGTTTCTGTGCCCACGGTGATTCGGTCCTCGGCGGATTGGGAAGAGAAGAGGAACGGGAAGAAGAAGCACAGGAGGAACAGTAACAAGACATGTGACGGGGTTGTTGATGATGTTTCTGGTGGAACATGTCTGGATTTTCAGGATGTTTGGTGTGGTCCTGGAATTGGGTTCTCAACAGATGCTGCTCCTGCTGCCCCTGTGGACTGTGTTGTGGCTAGGAAGGATCATGTGTCTGCAAGAGGAAAACTTGATGTGGTGCAGAGGGAGGTACAATACTATTCCCAATTTTTTACCATGCTCTTTCTCTTCCATGATTCAGACCTTGAATTTGTTGTAAATTGTTTTTGTCTATGTTTTGACCTTAATTTTTATGTTACCAATGAAAATTTTGCACTTTCAACTTAAGGGAAATTGTGATTGTGTAAAAAATATATGTAAAAAACTCTGAGCAAGCTAAATTTACTCTTGATTTTTCATTTATCTTAACGTTCCCTATGTCTACTTTTGTGGTCAGAAATTTTTATTCAGATGGTATGATGGAATGATGGAATGATGCACTAGTGTAATGTTTACATTTTTGTTTGTTGGATGTGTTTGTCATGTTACTGAATTGGGAGAATTCATCCTTAGGGTGTTTTATGATCATCAATCATTTTGGTTTACCTTGTTTAGTTGATTGATTGATTGATTGATTGATGTATGATGTTAATGTTCATGAAAACTATTTTTCTTTTCTAATTACACAAACCGAGATATAAAGTAACTGAAAAATAAAGTTATTGTAATTTACATATTCAACTCATTAAAATAAATATTTATGTTTTTTTAAATATAATTAATAAATTTAACATAGTAGTTTGTCGGTGCATGGATAGGTATGAATGAGAAGCATGCACACAAATTCTTACAATGACATGACACTTTCCCACCTAAATAATCTTAAAAGCATACAAGGAAAAACACATCTCAACACTCTCTATGTATAATGTATAACATATTAGAAAAAAGATGGTTTATGAGATGCAGAATTATGTATAAATCGCTACCACCATCTTCAATACGTGCACGCATTCCATTTCCAAGTCAAGTCACAAACACATGGTGGAGTTCTTGATTGGTTTATTGTGGACCCCTTGGAGTCCAGTGATTTAAGACATAAAGTGAAAGAGAACACTCATTATCATCACTAACATTCTATAGTTGTTTGTGCATAAGATTAGTTGAGATTTTTGATCCATTTGTGTTAGTTAAGTTTCGTCATAGTTTTGGTCTCTACTTGCTCTGACATGCTCTAACTCTTCTTCGTAAATATAATGGCAGCGTTCATCTTACTTTGGAAGGCGCACTGTAAAGCCAGAAAGCTTCTCTTTTCTGGATGATGAATCTGACATCTACACAGCACGTAGTGGGTTAGACCCTTTTGGAACTGCTAGATTCTATCGCCATGTTCCACATCCTTCTCCTCCTGATGGTCTTGCTGAGGTTGGTTTTTGTTCTTGTACCCTTTCATTATAAGTTTAAATGTTTAAACTTTTTGTGTATGGAAAGTGTAAATGTTTTCACTTTGTCAATCTCTCAGAAATGGTGGCAGGGATGTCTTCTAAGTAATTTTCTTATGCAAGGCCATAAACTTATCAGACACGAAATTTTCTTACAGCATGATAATGTGAAAACTCTTCATACTATCAATACATAAATTATGTTTATGTACTCATGTTGTGAACTTTAATAGGTTACAGAGTATGTTTTATACATAGACACTTAGAACAAATTTTGTATTTTCCATATACGAACTATTGTTTAATTGGTACCTGATCTGTGATTGAATTTGATTTGACTGAAAATGATTATTTACTCTTGAATTTGATGATCATGACTTTCATTAACTTTTGAATCTTGCATGTATTATGGTATTCCAACATTCTTGTTTCAAATGTAGGATTGTGTGATAAATGTGAGGTCCATGTTCTTGCTTAGATGGTACCAAAATAATTTAGTCTGCTGGTACTCTGACTAAAGTATAGCTGTTAATGGACTATTAATTACTGCATATGTTAAACCAACAGTAGAACTTGAATTTGGTGAGGCTGTGGATTGGCCTTTTCAAAAAATTCTACTTTGTTAAAACTTTCTACCAGCTTTGAATCCTGCATTAATCCTCCACATATATGCTGTCAAAATAGAAGATTACAGAGTCTTTCACTTTCTTTTTTACATTAAACCTTATAATCTAGATTTGATTGGAAAGAGCAAGTTGGAATAAAGTCACACTATAATTGATTAATATTCAGTTAGTCCAAATTTGTTAAAAAAAAAAATAGCAGGCTTTGGGTGTAAAAAAATTATTACTTGAATAGAAGAATAATGTATCTTGCATAGTATTGGGGTGAGGACAGAGGTGGACAAGTGTAGGTCTCTAACAAGATATAGTTCAGTTACTGCATTGGTTTGGTTTTATTTATTTATAGTTTAGTTGTTTGATAAGAATAAAGAGACAATTTTTTTATCAAATTAAAATAATTATGAACTTTATATTTTATGTTTTTTAATTGCTATATTACAATAAATGAATATATGTATTTTAATTAAAAAGTTAAATACAGATTAAAAATATAACAAAAAATTAATGATCTTTAACTTTGAAAATAATAACTAAATTTAAACAAACCATTTTCAAAAGCAGAAATTATTGATGTACATCCAAAATATTCATCAAGAAGTGATATATACCTGGAAAGAGAATAAAATTAGTTTTATAGAATATATGATGTGGTAAGAAGAGAAAGATAGAAAGAAAAAAAAAAAAAGTGTTTAATAGGTATATCTCAAATGAAGGTTTATGTCTAATATTAAAAGTTGGATAATCAGAGAGTATCTGCTAAGTCTCATAAATGAAGTGAGGAATTCTTTTAATAATATATAATTGTTTTAAAAAATAGTGGGAAAATTATTTGTTAGCTTTTATATAAATTTTCAATTAAAATAAAAAAAAAAACTAGAAAAACACTCATTTTTAAATACAAGGAAAAAAATAAAAATAGCCCAAGCCCATTGTTTAGAATGTGAAAAGGCATTATAATTGAAAAACAAAAAGGTGAGTGCAGTGAAAAGGCACTAAACAGAACAAGGGTTTGATGTCGCACTTGAGTAAAAGAGGGTTCTTCATAGTCGACTTACAAGGGTAAATGTACTTCATCTTGGATGAAATTTCTCATTTTTATATACTATACAAGATTGTACCTTTTCTGTTGTCTTGGCTAGGTACCTATTATTAGGTTTTGTTACATTAGTTTTCACCTATGTGGTGACCCTTCTTATAATTTGTTGATTTCTATTGCAATTGAAACAAAATTCTACTTGTAATAAGAAGATTTTAAAATGGGATATTCTTGGTACTTAAAAATTGGAATGAAATTACAAACAACACTCTTCCATGTTTAGAAAGTATGTCATTTTAATTTCAGTGCTACCTACTTCTCACAATTTTGAACTATGTTTTGTTTCGTTTTTCTCTGTTTGAATTACATATGTAACCAAATAAGTAAGGCTTGTTAGTGAAGGTTTTGATTTATTAACAAGAACAAACTTGTGTACGGAAACATCAGTGTCACAAATATAATAGATGAATCCTTGGCTTAGTTATTATTGTATTCGAGAAGTGATATATTGTATATCTTGATTGTTATTGGAACTTTGAAGATAATGATCATCCGAGGAAGAGGAATAATAATGGGGGGTCGATTAAACTCACACGACCGGTTTAGGGACTGGAGACTTGATGTTGATAACATGTCATACGAGGTCAGAGTTCCTTTCTCTACTTACTAAGGTTTCTATTATTTCCATTCTGTAACGGATTTTGTCTGTGTACATACATCTTCGATGTTTATTGTAAAAATTTTCTGTTTGGGCAACAGGAATTGCTTGAGCTGGGTGAGAGAATAGGTCATGTCAGCACTGGACTCAAAAAAGATGAGATGGGACACAACATAAGAAAAGTTAAACTTTCAAGTTCAAATGATGCATCAAAGCATCAAGAAGACAAAAAGTGCAGTGTTTGTCAGGTGAGTTTGTAAAATTACATTACTATCAGTTGCTTTATATGCACTGCAGGAAGTTGTGTTAAATATGTTACTCTTAAAAATACCTAGTTTTGTTTTAGTTCATATAGACATCTTATTTTTAGTTTTTATATTTAGTAAAAGATGGTTTTATTCTCTTAACAGTATGAAAACTGTTAAAGTAGCTAAAATATAAATGTACAAAACTTACATTTCATAATGTGTTTTTGTGTTGTTTGCTTATTAGAATTGTTTTTTTGCTTTAGTTTATGTGAATGATCAAAATAAAATTTCAATTCTGATAAAATAACAACACCAAAAAATGTATAAAACTATATGTTTTTGTTCTATAAAAAAACTGGTATTGTTAGGAACAAGAAATTTTTAAACCTAAATTTTGAAATAATTGAACATTATGTTAATGTGTTTTGCTTGTGTGATCAGGAGGAGTATGAACCAGATGATGAGTTGGGGAAATTGAAGTGTGACCACAGCTATCATTTTCAGTGTATAAAACAGTGGCTTGTGCATAAAAACTTCTGTCCAGTTTGTAAGCAAGAAGTGGTGGTTCGACCCTAAGTGGCACTCTCATGTTTTTTAACCTTAAATTGATGTATAGTTTTCATATGCTACATTACCAATCTTCATATATGTTAATACTTTTGGCTTCCACAGTGAGGAGTCCACAGTTTATTCTTGCAAGTTTTATATTTGTTAATGGCCCTCATAATTGGACAATGTTTTTGCTTATTATTCACAAGGTTTTGAAATTTGAATGCTGCCAGGTAAACAAGAAGTTCACAACACTTACTCTTCCATTTTGTACTGTGCAATTCTATGTTGTCTGGTCCAAACTTTCACTAAAAAACCCTTATGAGCTCAATACAATGCTCTTTCTGAAATTGAGTAGGGTGCTTACATCAGAGTAAGTATATTACCATTTTGTTAAGAATTTGGTTGAGAAGCATTGCGTTTCCAAAATTAGTCTTTTAAAAAAAAAATAAGAAAAACAAGTTCTTTTATTTCTTATACTTGTCAATTTTTGTCTCAATGTTATGTTCCCAAAGAAATTAGTCTTTTAGCAATTGATAAATTGTGATTTCTATCCCTTCCTACTAATTCCATTATTGGCAAATGGTTTGTTCTGCTTGATTTTTAAGAATGGGGTGTGTTTGGATAAGTACTTATTTCTTCTAGTATTGAAGACTTGCTCTGGAGTGGGTTTGCTGAGAGGGTGACTGCAAGTTCATTGGTTGTTGTGCAAAATGTGTTTTGGATCTGGTTGGTGAGATGTTGCTGTGTTAAGCTTGCACAACAAGTGTTTGAAAAATGTCTCTAGTTAACATCCAAAATCAACATCACAAACATGAAGAGTCAGGGACTAAAGCTTTTCATCAAACCATTGGCTTGCATATTGTAAAATACATGGGATTTAATCAGTACGACTACCACACCTTTCACCTTGAAGAATCAGAATAACAACCTGTCAGGGATCACTTAAAAATCTCCAACAAATCACAAACTTGTAAAATTTTGTTACTAACCAAATTAGTAATGAGATAGTCACGTATTTTTGGAAGTTGAGAAATTGATTTCATCATATTAAAAACACAGATTAAAACCAAATTTGATACAAAAGTATAATATAAATACATTTTTCACATACTCTTATTCTTGCAATCTAATTAAAATCACATGAAAATGAATTAAAAATCACAATGAAAGTGTATTAGTTACATTTGTTTTAATTTCTTTATCAGTAGCATTTACCAAAAAAAAATATGGCATGTGTTAAGTGTTTAACAACACCCATGTGTGTCGCGTAAATTAAATTTAGTATACATGTGTTATGTGTAGTTTACTTCTTTTTGTCTTTTACTTATTGAAAAAATATATTATATGCTGAATATTTTAATATAAATTTAGAAAATATTGATTAAAGTTTATTTATAGCTTGTTATAGTTAGCTGACAATGGTTGAGAGCTGTTAATATTGTTTGGGCTCCCTGTTCAGTTAGTTATCTGTTAATAGTAACTTTAGCATTAATAGAATTTATACATTTTTAGATAGTTTTTTAGAAAAAAAAAATATTTCTTAACAAAGAAAAATGCTATTGCAAAATACGTATGACTAAGACCCAAAATTAGAACAATTTTATGATATCTCTTTTCAAACTACTCATATCTGCTAAGTCTTGAGTTTGTTCTCTTAGATATGATTTCTCTCACCGACACATCTGTTGTATCTGTGATTCACATTCTTCTGAAGTTTGTGTTGGATTTTCCTTTTTTGAGTGTCTTTTATTCTTATGATTAATTTTATTTTCATTGTAGGGTAGAGTTTCACATGTACTTTAGCAGGAAGTCTAATGCACTGTTCAAGCCGCAATACTTTTTTCTGTTGGTCTCTACTGTGAAAGATGTCAATTCATTGATACTATTTGGACTAAAAAGTATGACTACAAATGATTGGTACTGCAGTAAAAGATATTTTTCTTTCTCTATTTAAATATGATGGATCTTATCAGATATGTAAAATACCTTTGAGGAAAAGAAAACAGCACTTGTTTATAATGTGTTGTGTTGTACTGGTATTGATGATAAAACAAGCTATCAAGATTAAGAAAAGAAGTTGTAATTGTTTATGTTGTTTGCCCAAAGCATAAAAGGCCTTTTTTTGTTAAAAACTTCATGAGAAGTAAAATAACAAAGTTCATAGCTACTTAAGGATCTGTTTGTTAAGGGTTTCCTTTTTTTTTTTTAATTAAAGAATCACTTTTTTTGGTTCTTCATTTGCTTGTTTCAACTGCTTGTAACCTGATTATAATCAGAAACTACTTTGAGTAGGCTTCCATAGATCAACTTCTTTTTTTTAAAAAGAGTAACTTTTTTTGTTGTAAACAAACGAAAATTAACTTCAACGTCAGAAAAAGAATCTCTCAAAAGTAATCTCAAGATTACTTAAATATCAAAATCACTTCTTTTATTAAAAGCTTTAAAAAATAATCACTAGAATAGTTTGTAAATTCTTGTAATTTGATTAAAATTACCACTTGATTCCTATTACATACTTTATAGCACCCCGATTTTGAATCTGCACTTTCACCTTATGAGAACTACAAATGTACACTGTATTTGACTATATACAAGAAGTTTGGTATTGCCACTGTATCTACTGTCGTGTATATATATACATGGAAGGATCTAGAATGGTGTAGGGGTGTCCTCTCTATGAGGAATTGTAAAAGAATGAGCCATTGTAAAAGAGCCAATGGTCTAAACCATGTCATCATGTTGAACGAGAAATTCAGTTATACATGGATACAGTTCTTCTGCAGCCTGCAGCATGGAGCATAAAGTGACAGTTATGAAAATACACATATTGAAAAAAATCTCAAGTTGGTTCAATTATGTATGCTTGTAACTCCTTTTCAATAAATTAATCAAAGGAATAATCATACCAGACGACCACCCACTAAGTCATAGTGGGCAAAGTGTGGACCACCAAGCTCCCCAAAGACTTTGTATGTAACCAATTCTTCAGGAATAAGCTTCACCGTTTCTGATTCACATTTATCATTACAATTTAGGTCCATCACCATAAAAACTAAATTATTTTGCTTTGGACAGAGAAAGCTAAGTATTTAAACGATGATGGTGATGATGAGTACTAACAACACATTTCCAACAATTTTTTTTCTAACTTGCTCTTTCTTACTGGTTGAATTCATGTGGATCTCACTAGTTTGGGAATGAAACCTTTCAATAGAGAAATGTGACCCAAATATTGAGTGAGACTAAGATGTGTGGAAAAGTGTGTTAAAGAGTATACTGGTCTAAGTTCCATATTGAGTAGAAATGAAAAAGTATTCACAAACAATTGTAGGTTGTTCAACTTTCTTATTTCTACTTAATATGGAACTTAGGCTCGCACTTGGAAACCTAACACTTTTTTCAAAAGATTGACTGGTTTAGTTTTAATACCATATACAGCTTCAGGAGGGCAGATCAAGTCTTGGTCACCCGCTATGGCCAAGACAGGAACATTAATTTTGCAGAGATGGTCCTTGTGGAAGAATGTTCCACTCCTGTCACGTAAACCACCTTCTTGAAAAACTGATGATAACTGCAAGAGAACCTTGGCAGGTATGGTACCTGACAATTATGGTCCGGTTGTCAACGGGAGAACAATACAAAGTTTGTAAGAGAAATATTTTGTGACAGCATACATAGATCTCACAATTCAAGAAGTTACAGAAAGCCCAAATTAAAGTGTTACAGATCTAACATTTATCACAATTTGGAACATCTTAACAATGGCATTAGCTTCGTAGAGTTGAAACTAGGTAAATAGAAGATTCAGATAGGGTTGGAGCTTCACAAATCAATTAACTGCAGCATCCACAAAATTATAGAGATGACTGTTGCACAGATTGGTGTGCATGTTGAAGAACTAATTTAATTTTGATAAGACATGTAACAATGTACTTCTCAATGCAACTTCCTCATGCTCTACTGTATATAGTTTCATAAGGAATTCTTTTGCAAAAGTGCATAAAGTAGTTGAAAGGCACTCTGTACAAAAAGTTGAGAAACAATGCTCGATGAAAAAACAATTGGAACTTACAGAAGTTGTTCAAAACAAGCTTCTCAAATAGCTTTTGATCCATCATATCTTGAGCTGAAATCTGAGCATTCAGCCAAGATAAAACATATGGAGGGTAGCTTGCAAGGGGATAAACAGTGGCCATCAATGGCCCAACTGGAATAGCAGGAATGTTCAAAGCCTGAGCAGGTTCTGCCTGCAAAAGAAGGCATGGTCTTCTTAGTTTTTCGTTATCTTTAGCTTAGAGACATGTCACTGGCACGGAAAAAAACAAATAAAATTTGTCATCACACAATCAGTTTCCTTAAACACTTGCCAGGGGTAAAAGCAACTTAAGAGATGATCTTGAAGGGGTATAGTCAAGTGATGATGCCAAAGTAACAACAGATGCCAATCCAGAATCCTTTCCTTCAAAACCTAACATAATTTTCGTTGGAAAAAAAGAAAAAGAAATATTGATCAACACATCGGTTCCCAGAAACAGTTTGCACATAGGTTCCTTCACAAATCACAACAATGTTGTTTATATTCCACACAAAATCTCAACTTGTCCATAAAATTTATCACAAGATAAAAGAGGGAATATCATGTGCATAGCAACAAATATTTATATTTCAAATACCTTCCACATTAGTTGTGGTAAAACAACTAGAATTTAGTTTTTTGGTTGTTAATAAATAGTGATGTGTAGAAAAATTAAGTTACAAATATGTCAAACTTAATAAAAAAGGAATGGACAAAGTAATAGATGCTCAAGATCAATATGGTTCACAATTTCCTTCAAATGATGCACACTGAATTAAATGCTGTAATTAAAAGCCGTTGACGGCTGATGCCACTATCATTGCAAAGAAAATTATTTATTCCATACATTAAAGAAGAGTTTTGCATTTGACTACTGAAAATTCTAGAATGAGTGATTATTCTTGCAGTGAAGTCGAAGTAAAATTAAGGTTGCTGCTACTTTTTCGCATGTTTTTATTGCTAAAGGTTTGATATAATATCAAATTAAAATAGAAAGTGAAATACACAAAGCAACCATGATAACTTTTGTTCGAAAAACTTGCACCAAAAAACAAGCCAATATGGATTTTCATATATCTGTCAAATAAATCATGAATGAAAAGTAACTGAGACTTACCACAACGTGAAAGCTTTGCATACAACAAGATACCCCCCATTGAGTGACCAATTGCCAGCAATTTTCCATCCCTTGGCTGGCATTGAGCTCTTATGTACTCCATCTAATGGTTGAATGAATGAAACCAGCAATTAAGAAAACAAATTTATTGAAATCATCCAATTTTTCTATGCCATTCACAAAGGAATGTCACCTCACCGCTGCAGGTACATCCTCTTCCAGATAATGGTCAAAGTCCCAATCATACTTAACAATCAACTGAAGCTGTTTCTGAAACTCTTCTAGAGTGGCAGAAATTTGGTCTTGCAACTCTAAAATCTGTGCTGGCAACAATTGTTGGCCTTTAATAATAGCTCGGAGTCTCTGATTGAAATCCTTGACCTGACCAACAATTGCAGAGTTCTTTCCTCCCTCCAACAAATCTGAAAAATATTAATTTTCATCTTAGCAGTTGACATAATCATACACTGTTAAAAGTGAGATGTTCCTATGAATATGAACCCTTCACTAACCCGGATTGAGAAAGCCTGCAAGCTTTTCAGATATCCTTGTAAAAATGTCCATGAACTTCCTTGTTAGCTTCATTTCCTCAAATTTAGTAACATCTGGAGAACCAACGTTTTGAAATTCCATTACTCTTGCTGGAGAAGCACTGGTTTTACCAATTCCATCACTAATATCAGAATCAATCTCAGACAAATTCTTTAGGCATTCTTCATCTTCCTCCAAGCTATCTCCAATAGTGCTCAATCCAACACCGCGAACCTCAAGAATCCACGTATCAAAACCTTGTGCCGACATGTACCGTGCAAATGAAGACTGAACACAAGCAAAATATACTCATCACACATCCTTTAACATTATCCTAGACTAGAACAAAATACTGTCACAATAACCACCACCCCAAAAACTAAATCTTGTTCCCGAGGTCAGCTACATGAATCTACCATTAGAAAGTTGAAAACCAAATTTTCAGGGATTATTGTCACAACAATCAAACATCAGATTTCAATTTAAGGGCACACACAATAATTTACTCAAAAAACCAACAAGATGAGCTCCTGAAAAAGTCTTAGCAAAATGAAAACAATGTTTAATAGGTGCAGAATCTGCATCAATCATTTCAAAAGTTTTAAATTTTCGGGCAGGGTGGCGATTTCGTCACAATCTTTCTCATTGTGAGAAATAGAGGACAAATGTGGCCACAATTGAGGTTGTGATACGGCTAAGTCTCGACGAACCATTTTTTAAAACCTCTATCATTCCCAAAACAAAGCTCTATGATTTTTCAATGGAAACAAGGTCACCTCAGGAGAGAGATCGTAGCCAATTGCATTGGTAGCAACCCCTGACAACAACAAAAGCGGGTGATTCCTCATCGGTGCCTGAAAACACATGCAAAAGCTTATATCTTTTAACACCACCACCACCTTTGAATCTTGAGAAACTAACGTAAAATATGCAACATGTGTAGCTTTCAGCTTTTATTCCCATGTTTTTTGATAAAAACGAGGGAACTCAATACCCGGAAGCTACATATGAGTGCATTGCCAAAAGGGCATTCACAGAATGCAAAAAGTTGAGAACTTGAGAAGAGGGGAACCTCGACAGAAGGAAGGTAGCGCCACAGAGCGAGCTTCCAATCGGAGTTCGAAACCACGACGCGGTGAAGCTCGTCGGCGGTGCATATCGATCGCCGTTTGCGGCCTTTCTTCTCCATTCGCACTCCATGGAACGCCGCACTCGGCGGCGTCACCACCCGGCGACGGAAACGCGAGGAAGCAAGTCGGGTTTTGTGGCTCCGGTCGGGTTGCGGCGGGTCGACCCGACAGAATCCGGCGGCAATGTGATTAAGAAGCATATATTTTTTTTCCTGTTTTAATGTTTTGTGAAAAGAAACACGTTTTTTTAATTTATTTTATCTGTTATTTAATTTTGTGTTTTTGTTTTCTTATCCCAGGTGATTTTATGGTTGGTTTGTCTTGCAGATTTTGTTTATAGTTTCTTAAGGTTAACGGAACTAACTACATGAAGATAAGAAGAAGATAAGAAGAAAGAGTAACCATTAGTTATTATGTAAAAGCTTACATGAAGATAAGAAGAGGAAAGGGTAACATCAATGACCATAACCGTCTAAGTAGTTGAACATCAAATTGAGCCTGAATTAGTAATCTAATATCTAATTTTGTACAATTTCAAGACAGTAGTTTAACAATGTAATTCCAATTTTAATCCTACAAAATTGGAATTAGTATATACTTTTTAAAAAATTAAGAACATTTATTATAACATATAAAAGAATGAAAAAAAAAAAAAAAAGATGTTATAATGACATCAATGGAGATTAATGAAGGACATGAAGTAGATGGAGCATGTGGGGCTGCTGATTGGTAGCAATATAGTTCCAACTGTCGTAATAATGATAACGATATTATTAAATATATTGGGTAATTTTAAAGGTAAGGGATTTATTATATTATTTTTAAGATTATATTATAACTTCTATTGGTAAGGTTTTATAAAATTCATATTTCAATAATTTACTTATATTTATAGGTAAAATAAATATTTTTGAGATAAAGAATAACTTTTTACTTTTATAACTTAAGTTTTATTTCAAACTAAAAATTTTAATTTTATGTTACTTAGCCTATTTCAATAGAAAAAAAAAATTATAGGACTAAAGGTTTACGTTTTAAATATATGACTCTTAATATTATACTATTAACTTAAGAGTTGTTTATCAAACTTGTCAAGTTATCGTTAATAGTAAATATATATCAAAGTATTATATTCATAAAGATTTATTAAATAATTATTTAATCGCAATAAAAATAGATTATAGGACTTTTGAGTTTAAAACAAAAACAAAGATGGCATTTGAAAAGATAAATAAGAGTAGAGATTAAAATAAAGATTTAGAGTTTTAGAATAAGAGAGTATATAATAATTAGAAATACTCAAAATAAAAAATGTTGACAAAGATAGAGATGTTAATATATTAAAAAGATGTCGTAAATTAATTTCACTCACTTTTCTTGTTTATTTTGTTTAATCCAACAATTTTAATTACATAATTAATTCAATAATTTACAAATTTAATTTAAATTCGATTCATCGGTGAAAATAACTATATTACCTACATTTCTATTTCAATATTCACTTCCTTTTTAAAATGTTGCCTTCATTTTTTGTTTTCAAATTCAAAAAAATCTATAATTTATTTTTGTTCTGATTAAATAATTATATAATAACTCTTTGTCCATGCAACATTTGTAGTTTTGTCCATTTAATGATCACCATAGTTTGGTACACTTGTCAAATAATCTTAAAATTATTAACATTGTCATTTGAAATTTCCCTCATATTATTATTTAGTTATTTATATTGTTTATGATTCTTTTTTCAGGGTTCGGTAAGTATTTAAAATTTTGCCCATTTTTTTATTCATTCAAAGTATTTAACTTTTTATTTTAATTTATGTATATTTGAATTCATTTGAATTTTTTATTTGTTTTTTTGTCGAATCTCACTTGTAAATTCCTTTTTTTAGAGATTTATATCCAAAACAACCCACTTGTGAGATATACCACGATTGATCACATGGCAAACCTTGGTCCCTGTGAATTTAACATTGTTGTGACACCCACAATCACTTTTAAACACTTTGAAATTGAACTAGCTTTGTTGAATTTGTTAGCCGATTCTCTTGTGCAAGTAATAAAGATTTGCAACAGCATGCAATATTAATTTATAATTTTTTTTATCACAAAAAAAAAAAAAAAAAATATATATATATATATATATATAGAACAAGAGTACTTTTACAATCAAAAAACTATGCAGAGGCATATTGACATACTGCAGATTCACAAATCAAAGACAACACCTAAAACTCTACCATTGTTCTGAAGATAAACTATCACAAAAAGATATCTTCAGAAGACTATCAGAAGTTCCAAACATACACTTCAGAAAACCTGTAGTACATTTGTCATCAAAATTATGCAGACCATATATGACAGAATACATTTTAAATCATATCAAAAATCATGTTTCAATGATTTGAATTTGAGAGTGGCATTCTGAGTTGGTCCATTTGTAGCTCTAAAATGGTCCTTCAAGATTTTATATCTAGCCACCTGACCAACAACACAAGAGAAAAATCGCTGGCAAAAGCTAAAATTCTACCACTTTTCATTAGTGAAACCAGATACTCAATAAGATCAAATATTGTTCAGAATTTATGAGCATCATTACTTCATCTTTACAGGTATTTGGCTGCAGAATTGTCTAAGATGATAACAAAAATTTGTTAAAACTATATTATTTGTATAATGTAATAAAACCTTTTTTAATAAATTTTGTGTTTATTTTTCTATGTGATATATATTTACATTTTAAAATATTTGTATGTAAAAGGATCTTACTTATCATTTCAGCTTAGATCTATAAAATGTTAAAGATCAATCATTGTCAATATTATATTAATATCACTACTAGAGTTGGCGCAATCATTGTTGTTAACATTTTATTATCACCATTATCAATACCTCAACTTATTATTATTCTCAATGTTACCACTGTCACCTTGTTATTTAATTGTTGTGGTAGTGACAGAGTCTTAGCAAGTATATTCAATCCTGACAGTAATAATTTTGAAATGATAAAAAAAAATAAAAATCATGATTCTTAGGGCTTATTTCAATTTTACATGTGCAATTCCAATTTAAACCAGAAGGGGTTATTTGGATTTGAAGTGATGGAGTGAAACAACAATTTATATATTAGAAGAAAATAACACATGATTGTTCTTAAGATTTTTAGTAAAGGAGAACACAACAATGCAAAGAAAAGTTATTAACTCAAATAAGAAAAGGTGTGGGATCAGATAGTATTAATCAATTATTATAAAACAATAGTAATTATTAATTATGAAAATAATTAATTTAGTTATTTACACTTCATAGATAATAAATATTATATATACAAATATCTAGATAGACAAAAGGAGAGATCAAGTTATTCCAATAGTTACTTTAAAGAATTATTCTACATCCCTATTCTTTATTTCTTTTCTTCTAATTTAAAGATTAAAGATCTTTTCTTCTTTAATTCTACATCCATATACTTTGTAGAACTGTTTTATGAGAGTTAGAAAAAGAGTTACTCTTTTAAATTACTCTTAAATTAATTTGATAGCTCTTAAATTAATTTGGGTCTGATATAGTGTTTCAATGATATCTAATCTCCCAGTATCTCTCTTTGAAAGGTTGTAGCAGTGATAGATCTTGATCACGTTGCATGCATGTTCATAGATTCTCCTTTGTGTTTATATTCCTATGAAAAGAGTGATACTTGCATCTTGTCAGTTATCTGAGAAATTTTTGTGTGTAAAAGACAAAGATCGTCCTTAGTTTCACGTTTCAGATAACAGCTTTTCACTATTACTAAAACTCATAGCTATAACTTTGAAGTTTTAAACACGATTTCTTACTTCAAAGAGTTTCCAAGCGTGGTGGAAGTCATCACAATGATTACGTTACGACTTTAGAAGGCTTTAAACTCACTACACTGTTCTGATAGAACACCAATGATTCACCAGCCGCAAGCATCTACTAAGGAACAAGTGCTGCTAAGCTAAAAAAGTTTCAATGAGAACCAACCATTTTCTTATAAACGTCATTTTCTTTTGGACTAAATCAAATTCATTTTATAGACCTCTTTCTATCAAATCACTCCAACCATCATGTACTATTTGATTTGAGCATGACAAAATCGATGAATATTTCATGAAATCTGATGTTGATTTTGTTAATCAGAAGAAAACAAATAAACGTGACTGTGAAGTGACTCCAAGTCTAAACAATATAATAACATTTGGATAGAAAAGCAATAAAAAATTCCCCCACCAAAGCTAATGGCAGCAACTTGCTTTATTCAACTGAGTAACTGTGATGATCACAAAAGCTAGCTTTGCAAAATATGGTCTTACACGTCCGTACAGATAAAAAGAAATAACCTATGATTTAGTCCTTATTTTTTTTTTTTTTTTTTCAGAAAGTTGGTTCCATATGTTCATTGTTAAAAAATGAAAGTAAAGTCCAATTACCCCTCACCCCCAATTGATTCATTTTTATCCACTTCTGATTCATACTGGCTGTGATGCTCTATTTTGCTGCTGAATGCTGTCTGCAGGAAACTGTTTTGAAGCATCTGATAGTGCTGCAGCAGCTGCAGCTGGGGTCATGGATTGGTACTGGGGAAGCAATGGAGCAGTAGTGGTTTGTTGTTGAGTGTAGTATACTTGTTCTTGCACATGGCCACCATATTCATAACCATAATTAGTAGCAGTACTAGAGGGAGCCACAGCAATGGACGGTGGTGGATGATGGAACTGAGGCAACCCCACATACTGTGGCTGAAATTGGTTGGGAGGTATTGGAGCATATGCAGGATTTGAGGTTTGAGGAGGAGCCTTGTAAACACTAGGAGTCACCTCAGATATAGTAGGGGTAACTGACTTGGTGGGGTAGATAGGTGGAGTACCATCCTTGTATGCTGCTGAGGTAACAGTGCCTTGTGGTATAAGGGTCCTGCCTGAGGCTAACACATTAGGGTCACCCATATTGGGCTGCAAGGCCATGTTGTATGGTTGTGTTACTTGTGAGGCTGCAACAGGCATCACATAAAATGGGTACTGTTGCTGAGCAATTGGAGGTTGAAGTTGTTGTTGTTGTGGTGGTGGGGCATAAACTGGATAGTATGATGAAACTGGTATTGGACCTGTGGCTGTAGGGTGGTGGATGTAATGAGAGCTGGCATGGACCAAGGGCTTTTGCTGCTGGAGTTGCCTGTTTTGATCTAATTGTGGGGGTAACATGTAGCCAGAATCTTGTACTTGTCCATGGACCTGAATCACCTGATCAGATATTTCACTCTTGACATTTGGGAAAGCAACTACCTTGTTGTCTAGTAGTGTACCTTGGACTTGATCTTGATAGTAAACAGTCTTGGAGAAAGAATTTGCAGATGCAATACTACTATCACTGAAAATGTTAACCAAAAACAACACTTTCAGAACTCATTCTCATCACCAAAATTAAAAGTTTTAAGTGTGTGATTCTTCCTTAAAAACCACTATATAACAATAACAAAAGCAAAAGAAGATAATAAAGAAGGGTAATATGCTAATATGACAGAAATCACAGACCTTGCAACTGAATCAGGAGAAGGTAAACTCATGCCACCACTAGTCCTTGGCTGCACAAGCTGCAATGGTAAAGGGGGCCTCCGAAACCCGGGATCTGATCTCTCATCCTCAGAAACAACTCTGTTCATAGCATTATCACCAGCTGTAACCACCCCAACAGATGGCATAGTCACAGGTGAGGGAATTGCAGGCACAGCCACTGCAGAAGGAACCACACTCCCCAAACCATCATCTTGCTTCACCCCACTTGCAATGGTCAAATGAGCAAACTGCTCCTCCACCAGCCCCCCAATCTTGTTCTCTTGTTGAAGCCTGCTACTGTTGTCATCAACACGTACCCGAATGGGAGGCAGATTTGCCAGAGAAGGAGAGAAAGAAGGAGAAGAAGAAGAACTGTTCTCCATCATAGGTGAACCAGGACTTGATTGCACCACATCAGGCAAGTTCTTACCTTTGTTACTGTTAGTATCAGGCAAAGCCTCCAAGTTGTTGTTTGAACCACTGGCACTAACACCACCACCACCAACACCATCAAGGTTCACAAAAGAATCCCCTGCAGCAGTATCTGAAACCACCCTGGTTAACATTCCAGAGTGGTTAAGTGCATCAACAAACCATGTCTCTGACTTTACATCATCAAGGAGTGACCCCATTGAAACTGTGGCCTCAGGTTTGGTGAAGAACAGGAACAACCTGAGCCGTGAAGAAGCCGCACCTTTCGCCGTAATTCGATCATACTCTTCCACCATGTTGTCAAGATCTTCATCGGTGGTGACGGTGATGAGGCTGTCAAGGTCTTCATTGGGAAGCTGGTACTTGAGTGTGAAGGGTCTTCCATGGAGAATGGTTCGAGAAAGCCGTGCACACAGATCTTTCAACGAAGAGTGGCGGTCCACCACCACAATCCTCGTGTCACCGCCGACATAGCAGAGAGTCTTGTCGTGAGGGCGAGGCATGATGTGGCCACCATAGCTGCACATGAGGCGCAGCTTGGCGCCAGGAACGACCGGTAAAGTCTCATCATTCCATGTTTCTGCATTGCGGGAACGTGGAGATGAAGACTCTACCGAATCAGGATGATTTTTATGGATGGTGGTAGTGATGATAGTTGCGGCAGAAAGAGGTGGAGGATCCATTCGGAGTGATGAAGTGGATCCTCTGTTTTTGCTCTGTTTTGGGCAGAGTGGTAACAGAGGAAAAACAGAGTTGGTGGGGTGATATTCTTATAGGTTGGTGCAAGTGGACTTATTCCTTCTTTTTTTTCTTTGGAATGTAACTTTATGAGTGAAAAGCAATCCATATAGGATACCTCTTTGCCAAATAGAAGCCTTGTCTGTTACACCTTGTTTGGAGCTGTAATTCTTTACCTTCCAGCTTTTGCCAATGTATTAATTCCCTTGGAAGTTTCAATGATCAAAAGAATAAAAAAAAAAAAAACAAATAAAAATCAGGCAAAGATTCAAAGAACTAAAGTTACTTGAGATCACTTCAATTCAACTTTTGGCTCACATTTAGGGGTGCTGTGCTTCATTTTCATTTTCAAATCTGAATCCAGTTGCCACGGAATTCCCCTTGGATCATTATTTTATTTCATTGGAGTCAGTGTTATTTTTTTTCAGTCAAGATTATTTAAGAAACTATCTCTTTTTTTCCAATATTATGATTGTAGTTAGTCTAAGAAGCTTTCATATACATTAAAGATTAAACATGTTATTGTAATGCAAAATGTTCAATAACTACACTAATTCTTCATGTTAGAGGAGAGTTGCTTGATGCAATGAGTCATACTAAAAAAATTATAACCAATACCTTAGATTGTGATGGAGTAATTCACACAATATTTGTCCAAACATATAATCTCCTACTCGGAGAATTCAAGGAAAAGAACACTTCGGTTTGGCATCTCATTCCCTTGCAATAATAGCCTTTCTTGTTAGACCATTCATAATATAAATCTAAAGTCAACTTTAATATAATTTTCCAAAATAAAGTATTCCCTTGTTTAATATTTCTTGCAATAATGATATGTGCAACCAAGTGTGATAGAGACCAAATTGTGTGAACTCTATCTAATTACATGTTTTTGTTTGACCATTTGAGCTCATAAAAAAAACCACTAAAGCTAACAAAGTTTTCTCTACCAAGTTTTAGTGGAATTGCATTTTTGTGGTTATCCAATTGCATTCTTGATTCATGTCTTTGGTCCAAGTCTTCTCTCAATATTTAATAGACAAGTTTAGTTTACACCTTATTTTTGGTCACGTTCTTGTAAATTTTAGAACACTTCTCTTTCTTCTGTGGCAACCCTTATAATCAAACAAACACCTTAATATGTAAAAAAAGAAAAACTGAACTTGACATGTAGCAAAAGCAGCTTAAAGGGTAGTAGATTTGTCTCCACATACCCTTTACATTGCTTTTCTGTATATTCCCTTGGCTGAGAGGGAATTGAAGAAGCACATGCACATGGTGATGGTGCATTGGTACTTGTGCACACCTTGCATAGTTACAGCTTGAATTGGCTGGTCATAAACGCAACCTGCAATGCAAATTCATTTTCTTGACTTGTTGTCCTTTTAAGTTGGCTTCCCCTCACGCACGAGGGGGCTGCTTGAGAAGAACACAACCCAAGGGAGCAACTATAGGAGAGAGTAACATGGTCAACACAAAACAAGGCTACTTCATTGCTTTGCTGCCTCAATTTTTTATTCATTGAACTGCGTTACATTATTATTACACATTGTTCTCTTATTATGTGGGGTTACAAGTCACATTCATTCATTGGTTCTCACATCACCTTCATTGGTTGGAGTGCTTCATTTTGCTCATCATTTTTTTCTCCTCTTGTTCAATCTTCTAAATCTTCCTATTAACACAGTTATATATCCAACTTTGAATCTATTTAGAAAGTTCTGCATCAATTCATGTCAAAAGTTGTGATTTGAGAGAATATTTGAATGAATGAGCTAAGAGTAAAACCATTCCCCACACTATAGTGGCTGATATGATTTGAGAGTTGTTTATAGTATAATATTATTTCTGATCTGATTTTATGCAAATCCATTTGACATGTATCACCATATTTCTACTTTTCCAAACAAAATAAAAGTATGTTTAAACATGCTATCAGCCAAGATTTTCTGTTCCATCAATCTGCAAGCTTTGACTAGATTTCAATAGGAATTACTGCTTGGAATTTGTTTGAGATCACGATTATTTTAAGAGAACTGAGAATCTAAAAAGGAGGTAAAATTTAAGGTTGAAAGGTCCAAAACAATATATATATATATATATATATATATATATATATATATATATATATATATATATATATATATATATATATATATATATATATATATATATATATATATGTATATATGTGTGTGTGTGTGTTTTTTCTGTATAAGCAACCACAATTGCAATTTCTTAATCTAAGAGATTAACTAAGGCTGATTAATAACTTCAGAACAAAACAAACCTTACAATAACTTCCAACTGCTGGAAAGTGTATCTGGCTAAACTTTACTAAAAATATATTTTTGAAAAACTAAATAGATCTCTGTAAAATAAAATTAGTTTTATGTATGAGTTAAAAATTAACTTTTATAAAAATTAATACTATTCTTTTTACAAATTAATTTATGAATAATAGATTAATTTTAGTATATAGACATTTATTTTGTTTTTCCTTTTTATATTTCTCTCTTAGGGAAAAGTTTATCCATATATACATAATCTTGTCAAGTGTATTCTGCATCCGTGACCATTTGAAACAGCACTTTTGAATTAAAATTCTAATTTTATTTTTTAAAAATTATATTTTAGATTCTACACTCTATAAATTATTTTTAAATCGAAAAGTACTAGTAACAATATTAACATAAAATAACTGCATAACATATTTGATATGAAGTATGTATGAGAATATCTTATATATCAACGATTAGAAATTGTCGTACAATATGTATTTTAATTTTAAAATGCAAAACCTAATTATATAAGAAAATTATCTAAGAGTACATACGTTTACGTTTATTCATATGAAATATGGATATCTCCATAAACGATTTCCTTATCTATTATGTCATAGGCTAATTCTAATGTATTTTGGATTTTATTTCACGTATCTTCTAGCACATGCTCACAATCGATCATGCATTGCAAGATGTCGATGATCCTCCATAATGTATTTATTAAAAGGATATTAAACACTTAAAATATTAAACAAATAATCATGTTAAAATAATAATAGCTATAGAACATGATAAATTACTCACTAAACAAGCATGCTCCTATTGTGATTGCATCTCGTTATCATTCTGGCTATGTGGATGTCGATGTGACAATACAGACAATCGATCTTCATCCACCCTATAAAGTATGTACAAGTGTGACACTGATATGAAACAATGCATGTATCCAACTGCACATACCGATGGATGTGAAGCCAATGTCACACCAGTAACAAGATAATCATCAAAGTGCAACCATCAATCATCCCTAATAGGACTACACCTCCTTCAAATGGAAGGATAGGTCGAGGAACCGCCTACTTGTATCCAAACTGATGTAGCACATGCTCTCACAAATGGTAATGTGTGCAGGTCCCCGAGTTGGATATATACTAAAAACATGGATATCGTTTCAAACGGGCTGGGATGTTGGTAATCGTAAGGAGTCCAGATCATGGTAACACCATCTACGTGGATGCATATAGCGCCAACTATGCGTATATGCCATCCGATCACAGAATGTGTAACCTGAGGGAGAACCTCTTAATATTTGGGATTCATATCCTCCTTCCATCCCTGGAAAGTGTTCATATATTCACGCTTGTTACATCATGAACAAAACATCATTTATATATTCAACTAAAAAATGAATCTAAATTGTTTAAACTGTGTATATTATTTACGTGTAAAAATATGACATAACATCCCAACTATTTCATCTAAGCAAAGGAAACATTCCCTAATTGGTCAAACATGTGAGTGAGTATAACAATTTCTATGCATATTTACCACACATTCTCAGATAATTGAAAAGAGACGAGTACGATACGCTAACAGATATCACACTTTTAGCAACAAATATTATATACCTAATAAAATGTAATAAATAAATCAGAACTCCATACTTCCATCTTTGATTGATGATACATTTCTCGTACATCTTGCACTATCAACTTAATCTTATATAAACACTACAGTACTCTACCATGACATCATCCAATTCTATACAGAAAGTAGAGAGAAAATTAAAGTAGGATTGTATATAAATTGCAGGGGTAATTTTCTTTTTATTTCACAACCCCATGGTGGTGCACATTTAAATGATGGGGTGTAGAATGAAGAGGCCCCTACCCTTAATGCTTAATTGGGCTAGCCCCTTGTAAAGTGGGCTTATTTGGTAAAAAATAATTGTTTTTTCATTTTTATTTTTATTTGGATTTTTAGAATTTTTTTAAAACAAAGTTTTCAAAAGTGTTAAAACCTTTATTCTTTCAAAATGTATTTGAACTTGAGTAATTTCGAAAATTTATTTCGGATTTTTTAAAAAATACAAATGAAAAATATATTAAGAAAAAAAAGAATATGAATAACAATGGCCTTTTTACTTACTTCACAAATTGGATCTCTTCTGTTACTAACTCAAATCAGCCCATAGTCTTTGGACCTATGAACTCGTCCGACTCTAATAATTTTATTGAAAATAACTGTTGTGGCTTAATAAAAACTGATTTTTAAACATAAAATTATAACGTATTTTTCTATTAATATATTTTACTGTAATTTTTAAAAGTTAACATTAATTTTATAATTAATAATTTTTTAAATATTTCATAATAACCCCTAAAAGTAATTTATTTATTTATTTTGTGCTATTTTTCATATTTTAATAAGAGGTTGAGTCAACATCAAAGTAGTGCAATAAGAGCAAAATGTTATGATGGTGATTAGCTTGATTGTGAATAAGGACATATTCAATGTTAGTTCTTAAAGAAGTTCTTATAATAAAAAGTCATTTTTATTTAATTTTTGCTTTGAAGAGAAATGTGTTGACAGTCATTTGTAGAACCAGTTTTTGTTCAAAAAAAATCTAAAAAACTTATTATTATAAGAAGATTAACTGATAAAGAGGGAAAATTTGAAAATTTAACACATTATAGAACCCATTAAAAAATTAAAAATGTGTTAAATTATATGTGGTACCAATGAATATAAGAGGAATGTTGGAAGTAGGTAAAGGAAGAACGTGTTTCCTCACCAATCTTTTTTCTTCAATCCAATAGTACATTTTTCAAATTTTTAAAAGTTAAAGAGAAAACATCTAACTACTGATGAGCAAACAAAATAATAGATAAGAAGTTGGACAACAACTGAATTGAAGAGTGTGAATTTTGACAAAGTTGGACAACCAAACTATCTAAAGCAATGCCCAATTTGTTAAAGAAAAGAGTTATATCAAATAGGTAAATGGGACCCTCCCAATGAATAACAATAAAGTTTAATTAATTGTAAAACAGAGGAATCTTTAACTCAAATCATAGAGTTGTCATCAAATTCAGACATATTCAAATGCAGGAAATTGGTATAAGGGTGTTCTATAGTTAAGATTAATTTGATATTACTCATGCATGATTTGATGACATTATTGGATCAATGAAAAGTCATAAAAAAAATATTAATGTAGTTAAGTTAGAGTGTGAGTTTGAAAGTTTGAACGAGGGGTTAGATTATTCAAATTATATTATAATCATTGTACCAGAAAAAAATATATTTAAATATATATACACATCCACACACATTATATATGATAATAATATCTATTACATTATTTGTTATTTTCAAATAAATAGCAAATATTTGATTCATCACTGCGTATAACTCAATATAAAATATGAAAGTTACGTGACCAGATGAATGACTAATATAATTCAAACTACTTAACAACTGACACAGGAAAATTGTTAAAACTTGTATCATTTCAAACACTTTATTACTAAAACTTCTCAGTGGATTTTTTGTAACTTTTTTAAAACCTAAATTCCATGTAAATTTTGAAAATTTCAAAAATTATTTGTAAGAAACAGTGATACAAAATATAAAATATTCCAGTACGGAAGTTTTTTTTTTTTTTTTTTTTTTTTTTGTATAAATGTGGTTGATCAAACCTTGATGGAATGAATTAATAGTTTGAAGGGAATAGTAACAAAGGCAATAATGGATAAATTGATTGATAGGTTGGTAAGATCCACATGTATACTATAATGTGAGTCAACTTAGTTAGCTGACATGCTTTAATTTTGGAAAGTTATGAACATTTATTTTTCTCGAAAAAGAACAAGGTAATGTTCTTTGTCAAAACAACACTAAAATGATATTAGCATCTTTTTCTGTTGATTATATAAATTGAGAAGTTTGTAAAAAAAAAAAAAAAAATCTATTTGTTATAAATTTGCAACATTTGACAATTATCTTTCTTGAAGAATACTCACTTCTCCTGTGTTCAGGACGGCACACTACTGTTTTGTAGAAGGAAACTAATTTTTTATGGTGGTAATTTTTTATATGTATTTATTCTACAAAATATTTAGACCTAAAAATAACAAAATATTCCTCCACTTATATGTTTTTCTTAGTTTATGTACAACTTGAATTTTCTCAATATTTATATGAATAGAAAAAAAAAACAAATTCATAAGATTTTTTGCAGGAAAACTATTATGAATGACAACTATTGTAAAACTTATAGGAATATTCAGAAGTACAATTTTTAGATAATTGAATTTTCATGTATATTAATAATCAGAATTTATTTTTTAACTGTATAAAACTTCGTTGATCTGACTTTTTGGAATGCTATTTTAAGCTACTATGCTTCAAGATATCAATAGGTTTAGGCAAAAATAAATAAAAAATTCATTCCATTATTTATATCATCTCAGAAAATGAATTAAGTAGACTAACACTTTCTTTTTTAAACTTTATTATTATTCTCTTATATACTTTCTCTGAACAACTAATATTTTGAAATCATGTTAGATATCCTTGTATTTTATTGAAATAAACCATGAAAATTAGCTTAGTTATAATGAAAGGTTTATATTTCAAGTTTAAATCCATCTGTTTCGAATCGGACCTTTCCGGCATAGTTACTTTTTTTAATTTTATTATTTATTTATTTTATTCAATTTAGTTCCACTATTAATTAAAGTTTTAAAGTATTCTTTAACTTTAAAAATGAAAAAATGTGATCATTTTTCATTAAATTATCAGGACAATAGTTAACAAACATATATTAACAGTTTTAAGTTATACATAATACAATTTGTAAGCATAAGAATATAAGAAAGAGTTTATTTTATTGATCAAATTAAGCCAATCATAAACTAGTTATAATTTTAAGTAACAATATTGAGATTTTCTCTAAAAATTAAAAATATATAGAATTGTACTTTATTACATTTCATGCTCCCAAATTTTTTTATTTACAATTTAATCATTCTCTTTTAGGATAAAAGACAGGATTTGTATAACCTATTCGTATTATTGTATTTTCAAAAGTTGAAAAATTGATTAAACTTAACCCATTTACGAAATCATACCATTTATGCTTTATATATATTTTTAATTTAAAATCATGTATAAAAAACCTAATGACTATTTCAACCAAAGAAAGAATTAGATTATTGTATTTTTTTAATTAGCAGCATAAAGAAAGTAAAGGTCCATTGATATAGACAATGAATAACATTATTGTGAACCACCATCACTAAGCACGGAATAAATACCAACGCTAACATAATGAAGTTGGTTTGTGGGATAAATAATTTTCATTCAATTTATAACAATCAGTCATATCCAAAAGTAATTAAAAAAAACAATGAAAATAATGAACATTTTTTACGAAAAATTATTAGTATGCTTTATATATATAATTAAATTTTCACATTATATAAAATAAGCAAATTAAATACCTGAAAAAAAATTGTAATTCTATTGTGTTTTTTTTCAAGATAATGTTAGATTTTCTTGTGTATTAACACGTGGTTTAATATTGGTGAAAAATTGTTATTGTTTCTCCATTCAAATTATTCAAATTATTGAAGTTATTGTAATTCAAATCATTCAATAAATAATATTAAAATGTATAATTAATCCCTAATGTGATTAGTTATTGACGATGAATAATGTATCTTTTGTAATTAATTAAAGTGTTTCTGTCAAAGGTGTAGACAATGTGTTAAAAACCTTTTAAAAATCCTCAAATTGAATAACATATAAGTATAGTCTATAGATGGTTATAAATTTATTATTTTAAAATTTATCACATGAAAAAATACATATATAATAAAATAAAATAAATTAATGTTATAATAATTTAAACTAAAAAATAAAAAATAACTTTAAAGAATAAAAAAAGTTAACTAATACTCATTAAATCAACTCATTTGAATAAAATAACATGTTCAAGTAAAAAAAAAAA
>Ga0209700_101565_pt1 | contig 47573 bp, 18 predicted proteins | sample SiratroredBW_FD_187528 | JGI IMG/M metagenome (GOLD analysis project Ga0209700, IMG submission 187528) | Root nodule microbial communities of legume samples collected from California, USA - Siratro red BW (SPAdes) (version 2) | ecosystem: Host-associated > Plants > Roots > Nodule | place: USA...
AAAAAAGAAAAAATATTTATATATATATATATATATATATATATATATATATATATATATATTCACTTATTACCAGGTGATATATATAAAGACATTATGAGTCCATTTTTATATATATACTCCAAATAAAACTCAATAGTTTATTTTGTAATGTATCTTTTTGAAGAATACAAACTTTTGAATAATATTTATTCTTTACAAACCATTTTAAATACATCCATCTTATATAAATCATCCCACACAATCTAATTTCTTTCAAAAGATGAACAAGCAAGTGTATCTTGAAGTTAAAGAATTATGCAGAAAAAATATCTTCTGTTGACATAGTAAATTTTTTAAAAAATCTAATTGAAATGCGCAAAATAATATTAAATATTACACCATCTATTTTACACCAGTTATAACACAACTAATATAGTAAACATCCATTTTGCTTCAAAAATGTCATTATATTTTTAGTTACAATGGTTCTCCTTAAACCGTTATAGTATTTCGATATTGGAAATGTATTTCACACTAATGTCTTTATGTGAATTTTAATTACATTTTTTTTATAACAAAATTAAAAAAAAAGAATAAAAAATAAGAAGTAGTCACTTGAGTGTTCTTATCTCACTCAATTGAAACATGCAAACTAATCTTACAAAAAATTAACGCTGAAATAAGCAATACTTAAGTGATGAATTGTAATTATAAAATACTATAAAACTTCGACACTCCAGCAATAAAATGACAAATTAAGTGATAAAATAATTATTGAAATAAGAAGTAAGAAAAAAAAAATCAAATATGATGTTAGTTCTTCTGGCCTAAGCCACCACTTAAGCTATAGAAAAAAATGGAAGAGTTAAAGTAAGAAAACTTCAACCACCATAATTAACATATTTAACACTAGTGAAAGACATAAATAAAAGTAAATTAAACATAAATCAAAACTAAAGAAATACCACTAATATAAGTTAGTTTATTACCCTTATTTAACTTTGTGACTAGACTAGGATAATTTAACAATATATTAAATTAATAAAAAAATGAATAAAGTGAAAAAATAAATTATTAACAAAAAAAATATTAAACACATTCATCATGATTATTTATTTGGTTAGTTAAGTCACTAACTAATAAACTTTTAACTTAGTATCATCGGTTTAATTAACCAACTAGTAGACATACCCGTACGTAATTTTTTTATTATTTTGATTTTTAACTTTCGAAACTAAGTAAATACTTAAATTTAAAAGAAACTAAATATACATTCTAATTTGAATAATATTGTTAAAAATGCATAGACTACAAACCTATTTACTTTAAAATACGTATTGTGTGAATATTTCAAAATCAAAGATAAAATTAGATGTAATATCGTCTCAGAAAAAGTGATATGTTGAAAAAAAAAAAGAAACGTTTAAAATATTTAATTAAACAAATAAGTAGAAACATGTAAAATACATTTTAAAAATGCAAAGACAGTAGAATAGGTGTTTTTAGACAAATATGATAATTTAATAGCCTTTTTGAACACTCAAGAAATATAAATAACAACGCCACCTATATATAAAGCAGTTGTAGTAAAGCTTTTAAACTTTCCTCTTTTCTACTTTCATATTGTATAATTTAACAATTTAACGCTCAATTTGTTTACCAATAAAAAATAAAAACTTAGCACTGAGTTTCAGGTTATTTTAATTAATATATCTTCAGTATAACTTTACATAACAATTTTAATTATTGGTGCTGTGAAAAGAATTAGTTTTCATGCCGAATCCACTGTGAAGGTCAAAGATCCATACTAGTTGGGATCAGAAAATTAATCAGAAAATTAATAGAAAAAGAATGTCAGAACGAAATTACAATTAATTAGCAAAGAATATTATTTTAAAATGATACTGTTATACCTAATCACACCTTATATTGTCGTGTTCACCGTTACGAACTATTGAAATCTGAGATCGCATATTTTGATGATTCTCTTGTGTTTATTTTATTCTTCAGTGTGAATTCAAAGTAAATGCCCCACTTATTCATGCATAATCTGCGGATCAAAAGCTTAATATATATAACCTTTTCTTTCTCAATTCTCATCTGAAACGACCCCCAAAGAACCATTTAATTCATCAAGTTTTACAAATTATTTGAGTGGTGGAACAAGTTCACTATTCAAATTTAATTCATTTCAATTTCAAATAAACAAAATAAATATATTGCACCTTTAGTAAAAAACTTGTGTATAATTTTAATAATTCTTTTTATAACAGATTATGGTTTTGTCCAATTTACCATTAAATTTTAATAAACCTTGATCATGTAAGAAATAAAATTAGAAATTTAAATATAACTTTTAATTTAATTCTAGAAAAAGTTTATTAAGATAACAATAGTTAGTGGAATAACTTTTCCATCCCAAAATTCAGACATGTACGACCACTAATAGAAAAATGTTGAGACCTAGTGGATAGAGCACTGCACCAAAACCAAACTATGAATGTAACGAAGAAGTGCGTTACTACCCTACAATCTTAGTTCAACTCCAACCACATCGTATCTTCAATGATTTTTCTTCATAGGTGGTGCCCAAAAATTAAAAGCTACCTACCTTTCTCGAGGTTCTTGCTTTGCTGAATTACACTATATAATTCTCCTTAATTTTCATTTCTATTTTTCTAGTTTTCGTTCTACAAGAAAAATAATTCTATAACAATTTTTTTTTCTTCTGGAAATTCTATTTGATAAAGAATTGAGGTACAGAGTCGGTGATTTTGCATTGTTCGAGAAATTTACAATTGGTAAAGTGCAGAGGATCTTCTGAGTTCTGACCCCTAATCTGACTCCTATGTTGCTTCTAAATTTACCATTTGACTGAAATGCAAAGGCTTGTGGTTATTTATGGGAAGAGAATTCAATAGAATGGAGCCCATTAGAATAGAAGTGAGTAGGTCAAATACTAAAATGTGAGGACTAATAATAGCCCCCAAGTGATGAATTTATGGTAGATCTACCTACACTTGTGCTAGTACTAGTAGATCCATCTTTTTTGGACTCTTCCAAGTCTTTCAAAATTTCAAAATAGAAAGAAATTTCACCCAAAAAATAAAGTTAATAAAAGGTAAATTTAACAAAGGAACCTTGTATGTTTGTATTTATATAAGTATGTTAATAAAATTAACTTAAGGGGTTGGATGTAATTTTAAAAATACTAGTTGATTAGCAAGTAATGTTCTGATGGAATGGAAGAGTATCCAATGCTATTCATAAAAAATAATTAGAGAATTTTTGTAAGGTTAAATAAAAGAGGGATACCAAGTATAATTTGTTAAAAGTATAGAAGAAGTGAGCATAATTAAATAATGTGATAGAAAGAAAAAGATTTGACCGTGAATGAAGTTTTCGGGGTTGGTAATAAAGATAATTACTTCGTACTAAAGAAATGAAAAAATAGATAAGAAAGGAAATAATATTAATAATAGTAATTGAAAACATCAAAATAAATAAATGAATAATTGACATATATTTTCCTAAAACTGCGCTCTACATTCATTTAATTCTCTTTTACCAAATACAAAATTAAAAATACACAAATGGATATTTGATTAGCTACGTATTAATTAGTGGTAAAATTTAAATTTTTAAAAGTAAAATAAATTACTTTATAAACTAAAATTAGTTTTTATATAAATTAAAATATATTTTGAAGAAGTGTATCACTACAAAAATATAGCTGATGATCAAATTTAATAGTTAAAATATAGTTATAATTCTTTAATATTTTAAATGTTACTAACATGATATCAGTTAATTTTATAAACATTGACATCATTTTCTATATTACTTGTCTTTTGTAATCTATATAACAAATAAATACTACATTAATTCTTCGTACTAGTTATATAATTTATTATAAATATAATATAGAATCTCGTACAACTTATATAATTTGGTTATAAATATGATATATAATTTTTTAACAAACATAACAATCAATTCATCTTTTTCAATTCATTCACTTCCTAACAAATTTACACCAAAAACTCTTCTCATTTATTTTGTCTCAACTTCACTTTCCTAGTTTCCTTCCTGTCAGTCTTGCCATTAATCACTAACATTTTTCTTCTTCTGATAAACGTGTTGCGTGTTCTATTCCTCTCAAGTGCCATCCATTATGTCCTTTTCTCTCCCGCCACCATTCCTTTCCCTCACCATCCTTCCTCTCCTTTTATTGTACATTTTTTCTCACACACTTATATTTATTTCAGATCAGATCTACTTAAATATTTATTGAGCTAACTTAAATATTAAGTTCTAATATTTTAAGTTTTGAGATTTATACCTTTTTCATTAATTTTTCTTACAAATACGAAAAATTGTATTATTTTTATCATTCTTACATATATGAGAAGTCAGCGGTACAAAACTCACTTTTTATAATTAAAATGGATTTTATAAAAATCGTTGTAATAAATTATAGTGGTAATGTTGTAATAAATTGTATATCTATTACATCCGTGGTTATTTGGTGAAGCAATGTATGATCTTACGCAAGTTCTCAACTACATTGGTTATATGTTGAATCGATATAATTTCATATTCAATTATATCGATTATTTAAACAACTAATATAGTGTTTCAAAATCAAATATCATATTTTAGTTTTGGGTCATTTTTATTATTTTTCTTTTGTAATTCGTTTTTTTATCTTTATTTACTAGTGTCTTCTTTATCGTTTTTCTTTCACAATTTGTATTTTTCTTTGTTTACTAGTGTCTTTATCAGCGTCGACACCCACCGCCCTAAGCCGCCCCAAGTTTGACAGCGTTCCACATTGCCATCGACAATGATTTCTTTTTTAAGTGTTATCTTCTCCAATCCTGTCATCACTGTTACTACTGAAGCTCAGTGTCTCCTTTCGTAGCAGCGATTTTACTTGGCTTGCACCTTTCCACTGCATACAGATGTGATGTAAAATAGTCATGTGCCTCGATCTCCACCATGAACGTAGTTTGGTTCCACTTCTTGTTCCTTGTCACTTGCCACTTTTCTTTACAATAGGTTAGTGATTTTGTAAAATTGATTAAAAATAGTTAGTAACTTGTTTTTGATTGAAATTTTGTAATGATAATTTCTTTTAGTGTATATTTGATAGCAGAGTCCTTGCATTGAGTAAAATTATCATAGATTTTGAGTTGTTAATATTTAGTGACAAAAAACTTCAAATGGTTATAACTTTTTATTGAAAGTACAAATTAAAGTGCGTTAAAAATGAAAGTTGCTTAAAATGATTCCGGGTTGAAACACATTAAAAACTAGTTTAATTGATATTACCATTTTTATAGATTTAGATACAAACTTTTTTTAAAAATAGTTCTCCATTTTTTTTAGAAATTCAAGAATATAATAATATATTTAAAACATAACATATATAAATTGTTGTTCTAACTAATTTAAAATATAAAATTTTATATTTATTCTAATTTTAACTAATATAAACGTGATATGCTTTAATACATACACACACTAGAAGAAAAACATTATTCTACGTCAGCGTATAAGGAACATTTAAAGGCAAACCGACGTAGCCAAAAACGTGGTGGTATTTTTCTAAATAATTGAAGATATATCATGTCAGTTCCACATAAATCGACGTAGAGTTACATATTTGACGTCACTTACATCCAAAACCGTCATAGAAAAGACAGTAAAAATAAAAATTCAAAACTTTAAAATGAAAATTTGGTGCTTGATATATCACGTCGATTGACGTGATATATGCCAATTCCACGTCGGTTTGGGATGTAAACCGGCGTCATATATAGGCCTGAAAATACGAGTAAAAAATTTCATAAATTAGGGTTCAATATCACGTTGGTTATTTCCCCACAATTGACGTGATATGACGTCAAAGTTAAAAATTTGGGGTGTAGGATATATCACGTCGGTTCAGGGATAATAACTGAAGTGATATACCTTTTTTATCACTCCCCGTGCCTTTTTACTTACACTTTTTCTTCTTCCTCCACTGCATGCGTGTGCTTTTACTGTTCTAGAAACGATTTCGAGCACTGTTTCTCACTATTCCTCATCTTTAGTTGACGTTCCACCTTCATTTTCGTTAGAGCTTCGTTTGGATAGTGCATATTTTCGTTTCCAACTCCATTCAAGGTACCATTTTCATTTCAAGCTTTCGCTTCTTCCTTTCACATGTTTATAATTCGTTTGTGCTCCATTTTCGTTTGCTGCCGTTTTTTATTGACTTTATGTTTGCATTTTATGGTTTTGCACGTGTTGGTTTAGCTTCATCATGTGTGTTTTCATTCTTTGTGCCTGGCGTCACCACTGTTTTACAAGAGATATGTTTTCTTTATCATCTTTGAAATGTTGTATCTTTATTATTGGAATGCTTGTCTGAATTTGAATGGTTTTTGTGTGTGTTGATATATGTTGCGCATATGGGCACTGAGTCTGGGGATGTTCGATCCCCAACAATTTGTATTTTATTTAGACATTCTTGTATGATTGGAATGTTTGTCTGTAATGCTTGTAAGATTGGAATGTTTGTCTGTATTAAAATGTTCTTTGTGTATAGTTTGATATATAAGAAACGCGTTTGGGTACCAAGTCCGGAGATGTTCGATCCCCGACAATTTATATTTAATTTGGTCATTGAGTAATGTGTATGAAAATCTTTCACTAAACGTAGTAATGGATCGAAGTTGGATAAATACAAGTCGAATCAGTGACATGTATGAGAAAGGTGTTGAAGATTTTTTAGAATTTGCTGAATGGAATGGAGCAGGAATAAATGAAAGACATTACTATCCCTGTGTGAATTGTGTGAATGGAAAAAGACTAGACATTGAGTTGATACGAGAGCATGTTCTTCGCAATGGTTTCTTGAAGAACTATACAACGTGGACTTGGCATGGTGAAGTTCTAGACTTACCTTATGTATCTAAGACAAATCAGTGTGAACATTCTAGTATATATTCTGAAGATTGTATGGAAGACATGATTTGTGATATTGGAGAAGAGAGTTTCCACCAGACCCATGTGTATGATTCATTGAAAGATGATTCATTAACATAATTGTATGCCAGTTGCTTAAGTTTTTCACATTTGTCAAAGTATTATGATTATTTAATATGAAAGCAAGAAATGGGTGGACTGATAGAAGCTTTACTGAATTGCTTGAATTTTTGCATGAAATACTTCCTCAAGGTAATACATTGTCGACCAGTCACTACGAGACCAAGAAGATATTGTGTCCAATGGGTATGGAGTACTGAAAAATACATGCTTGTCCAAATGATTATATATTGTATAGAAAAGAATTCAAAGGATTACATAAGAGTTCCAGATGCGGGGTATCAAGATAAAAAATAAAGGATGATGACAGGGATGAAGATGACATGAGAAAGGGTCCTCCTGCGAAGGTATTGTGGTATCTTCCAATTATACCACGATTAATACATTTTTTCGCCAATGTTAACGATGCAAAGAACTTGACATGACATGCAAATGGAAGAAAATGTGATGGGTTGTTACGAAATGCTGCCGATTCACCACAATGGAAGAAAATCGACTCTTTGTATCTTGAGTTTGGAAGTGATCCAAGAAATTTTAGACTAGTTCTTTCAACTGATGGAATGAATCCGTATGATAATTTAAATAGCAAACATAGTTCATGGCTTGTTTTGCTAATTATTTATAATTTGCCATATTGGTTGTGCATGAAGAGAAAATATAATGTTGTCTATAATGATATCAGGACTAAGACAATCGGGAAATGAGATAGATATTTATCTATGTCCTTTGATAGAGGACTTGAGATTGTTATGGAATGATGGCGTCGAGGTTTTTTGATGCATATAAAAAGGTTAATTTCAATTTACGAGCATTGTTATTTTACACGATTAATGATTTTCCAACATATGGAAATCTGAGTGGTTATAGTGTCAAAGGACATCATGCTTGCCTGATATGTGAAGAGAACACAAGTTACCATAAGCTAAAATATGGGAGGAAGACATGTTACATTGGCCGTCGAAAATTTTTGAAACGTAATCACCCTTATTGTAGGTTGAAGAAAGCTTTTAATGGTTGTCAGGAATATAGAACTACACCTCCACCCTTAACTGGTGACAAAGTGTATAACCGAATGAGCTACGTCGAAGTCATTTATGGGAAAAATGTCAAGCATAGTGGTGTGAAAAGCATATGGAAGAAGAAATCGATATTCTTTGAACTTCCATATTGGTCGAAGTTAAATGTTAGACATTGTATAGATGTAATGCATGTGGAAAAGATTGTTTGTGATAATATAATTGGGACATTGCTAAATATTAAAGGAAAAACAAAGGATGTAATAAATGCTTGTAAGGATCTGGTTGAGATGGGTGTTCGGTTTGAGTTACAGCCCTAACCTCATGGTAAATAAACGTACTTGCCACCAACATGTCATACTTTGTCAAAATCTGAAATGACCAGTTTCTAAGAGTGTTTGCAAGGAGTTAAAGTACCACAAGGATATTCTTCAAATATCGAAAACCTCGTCTCAATGGAAGATTTGAAACTTATTAGCTTAAAATCTCATGATTGTCATGTTCTGATGCAAGACCTTCTCCTAGTGACTATTCGCGGAATTCTTCCAAAAAGTGTTAGACAAGTCATCACTTGTCTTTGTCTATTCTTCAATGCTATTTGTAAGAAAGTAATTGATCATACTAGGTTGGATGACTTAAAAAATGAAGCTATCATTCTCTTGTGTCAACTAGAGATGTATTTTCCTCCGTCATTTTTTGATCTCATGTCCATTTAATTGTTCATCTGGTGAGCGAAATCGGAATACGTGTTGTGTTTTTACTATGGATGTACCCAATTGAGAGATGCATGAAGATATTCAAAGGGTATGTGAAGAATCCATATCGACCAGAAGCATTTATTGTTGAGAGATATATTGCAGATGAAGCAATTAAGTTTTGTACCAGGTATATGTCAGAAGTAGATACTATGGCGTACCGAGGTCTCGGTATGAAGAAAGGCATGAAGGCAAAGGTACACAAGGTATGAGGATAGTTCGAAAAGATCAACAACAGGTACTTCAAGCACACTTGTATATTTTGAACAATATTGATGATGCTTTTCCTTACATAGATTAAACACAAAATGTTGTTGAAGACAACGACCCACGTGCAAATGAGAAGTGGTTGAGAGACCCTCCTTGATTGGTGACAACTGGGAGAGTGTTTGTCGCATATTTGACGCTTCATACAGTTTCACTTGGAGAAGATTTTTCTAGGGTAGTTGTCGATGAAGTTAGACAGGCAGATGCCAAGGTGCCTGTGCCCACATCAGAGGTTAGATTTGTGAGAGAGGCACCTAGTACATTTGAAAATGTATTTGACTCAGTTCAAGAGGGGGTGAATTGAACTTTAAAAGATTTTTCTGTTTAAAGCACTGAAAACGTTTTTCGCAAATAGAAAACCTTTAATGAATCTCAATGATAAGAGATGTAAGGTGTAGTAGTAAAATAAATCTATTCAAGCACGAATAAACCGATTTATTTTTCTGGCAGAGAGAAAAAGTAATACTGCACACAATAAAGAATGCCAGCAAGACAATATTAACTCAGAGTAGTGAATTAAGGTAAAACAGTGCACCTACAATGTCCAGTATACTATCCAACAAAGAATTAAATCACACCCAATTACTATCTATGTATCAATTAATCAAAACTATATCTCATATGGCTACTAATAATGCTAAATAAAGATTGATATCACCAAGATTTTATAAATATCAATTTAGCCAAACTGCAATAAAAACTAGGTATATATATCACTAGCAACACCAATATGAGACGGAGATCAATATACACAATCAATGTGAAATTTTCAACATAGCCAAGAATTACTCAATCAAACTAGCTGATGCATCTACTTAAATGAACAATATAAAGTGCCAATTTGAAAAACTGTAACACACGAGTTTAAGACTAGATGATGCAGAAAATTTATGTTAAACCAGATTTGATTAAAGGCAATTACAAATTGAAGAATTTTCATAAAACAGATTGGATTTCAAATTTCCAATAAATGAATTAATCACATATACACCAATACACAAGAATTAATACAAGAATTCAAATCAAAGTTTGATGATACGCACAATGAACTAAATGCAATTCTTAAAGTAAGAATGTCAAGAACTGTGCTGCAGTAATAAAACTTCAAGTGTACAGAAACACAGATATCAAACAACACTGAACAACTTCCAAATCATATTTGTTTTGAATTAGAACATATATGAAATATAGTAGATTATCCATTTTTTTAGCAAATTAACCAGAACCAAATCAATTGTCAATTAATTATAGTGGGTAGCGCAAGAACATATCGAGATTACGAGAGAAGGGTCAAGAAAAAGAGACACAATCAATTTTATACTGGTTCACCCTTCCTCAAGGGCTACGTCCAGTCTTTTTTGTCCCTCAAGCAAAGAAAGTTCCACTAAATCAATCAATTGTACAATTACAATCAATGAAACGATTCCTACTCCCTATAAGAATCACGAAACCCACTAAATTGATATACTACTCCCCTCAGTCCCACTCAATTCAGCAAACACAACAGCCTAACTCCTATAGTCCAAAACCAATACAATTTTCCATGAATTTCATAAAATTACAATGAATCAATGCAAATCTTGACTCAAATAGGATCAATAAAGATTGAGAAAAACTCCCTGATTGGTGCAATAGAAAAGGCCTTTGCACGGTCTTGAAGAAATCCAATAGCACAGTACCGTGGTTAAGAGTGATTCTTCAAGAAAAAACCCCAATCAATTTGATCAAGAAATCCCTAATTTCTCAAAGTGATTTTTTTTCAGTGATCTTTCAATTGATTCTCAATTTCGTATCTCTTAGGCGCACGTTAGAAAAATTTCTATATTTATAAGAGAAAAGCCCAAGACTGTTTTTGAAAGTGACAGTTAATTCAATTCTGTCCAGGACACGAATAAGTTGATTTCGCTTAGCCTGAAATCGACTTATTTTTGTCCATTGCAGTGTTTTTCAAAACAATTTATATCAAATGCTTAGTTTATGTACTTTGGCTAATTTTAATCACTTTAGACCACGTGCTTATGGACTTCTCCTCAACTATGCATAGGTTCTTTGTCAATCATACTCACACTCACTCATACTAGACCAAAGCCTAAGACTACCAATTGCTTGCTTGATTGCTGGCTTGCTTGCTTTGGCTTGCTTGGCTTAATCAAATTCATAGTATTGTGAGAGTACTAACAATCTCCCCCTATTTGATGAAGACAACTGAGTGTGTGAGTGGTATCCTGCTTTTTCTACACAAAAATAAACTTATGAAAATAGATAGTTTCATAGCACCAATTTGTAGATTTGCTCAACATAAAAACATAGGCTGCTTTCATTATTTTTTGCTATTACAGGATGACAAATGAAGCACAATTTTAGCACACATCTGATAGCAAAACAGCAGCTATATCACAGAAATACAACAATTGCAACATTAACTGAACCTCTAGAACCTAATGAAGCAACATATTAGCCTATAGCTAGATAAACCTAAAACAGAACACATTAACTCATACAACAACAAGACTTAAACTAAAAGTAGAATGCAAATATCAATTCAAATGAAAGAGTAGCCAAACACAACACCAACAACAACAACACAACACAACACAACAGTAACAACTATCCTCCTCACACACTCCCAATTCTCCCCCTATGTATTCATCAAATGCGAGAAAATAGTCACTCGTGAGGCTCATTCCATGCAACCATGGTAGCCAGCTGATCTTGCACACCTTCAATTTGAAGATCCAGGTGTTGAAAACGAGCTATGTAAAATTCATGGTTATTTCTTTGCTCATTTGTCAAGTGATCCAACTTGTCAATTACTATTTGCTCAATTCTTGAAAAGTCAGATCTTGTTACAGCTTCACCCATAGTAGTATTATTTCCTGCCATTCCAACACCTTCAGCAACAGCTCCTTTAGTTTTTTGTTCTTCATTTTCTACATCCCCTTGTGATACCCACTGGCCATTGTTATCTTGAGTTAAACCAATCTTGTGGAGAGTTGATTTAGATACTTCATAGTTCTGTTTCACAGGTTCTACTGATTCCCCCTCAAGTGGTATCTGAAAATTTTGAATGAACTTTGAAATCAACACTACATAGGGAAGTCTGTAATCAACCAACCTCTTTGCTTTCTCCATTTGTTCTCCAATAACATAGGCCCAATTAACTTTAACTCTGTTAATGATGCAATACATAAGAATGAGATCCTCCTCATGAAGTACCGCATGATTATGTCCTCTTGGAGTCAAAATCCATACTATGATGAATGCAATCAATCGTGGAATCAAAGACAAGCATCCAACTTGAAATCCCCTCATGATACCCTGAGGATTTCGTAAACAACTCCTGTAGAAGGTGATCTTATTATAGTCATCCAGTTCTTCAGTATTTCTTTTCCCTATTTTGATTCCTTCACAGTTAAGGCCAGCAACAACTTGCCACTTAAATGAGCTCACCCACATTCTAACACCTTTAACTCTGGACTCAATCTTATCATCATGTACTTTTAAGTTTGTGAAGAACACCTTGACTAGATCTGGATATATGTTTCCAGTCAAGCCCATAAATTTTTCCAGTCCCTGAAACTTCAGCAGCTCATATACACCATGGAGTTGTTGCTCCTTAAGCCAATCTAGACGTATGAACTTTGGAATGTTGACAATTTTTCTACTGTAAGTTGTTAGATAAGCATCAATGTTTTTTAGGCTTGTTTCTTCATCCCCACTTGTGAACCATGCTTTAAGATGGCCCCTATTGTCAACATATCTTCCTCCACTCCCTAGTCATTTCACTCTCTTTCTTGAGTTGCTGGATGAAGCCATGGAAACTATTTTTCTTGTGAAAGAAGAGTGTTTTTGTTGTTGGTAGAGGTTGTTTTTGCATAAGGAAAGAGTGGTTCTGCAGCTGTATTTGGCTAACACTTATTCAAAATGTAATGTAGAATGTATGCTCAAGATATGACTTATATAGACACCCAATCACATAGCCACAACAATTTTGTATTTACCCAATAGACAATTTAAGTTGGAGTGTTTTACCTTGTTCTTCCTTTGGGACAAGAGTAGTCTGTATTGGGAAATGGCAGAATAATTGCATGCACAGTTTTAACTTTTCAGAATTTACCTTTTTGACTTCTAATCAAGTGAGGACAAGTGTCCTTTTAGTGGCTCAAGATGGTCAAAGTTGAGTAGTTGGGAAGTTGGACTCCATTCAATGTATTTTGCATGCTTGAGTCTCTTCAGTGCAGTTAATTAGCTTTCACGAATTTCACTTACCCCATGGACAAGTCAGAACAGATTAAATAGCTTAAACAAAGCATTAATATCAAAAATAGAAAACTGAAAATAAATGCTCCAGGGGGCAAAATAAATCGATTCCAGCTCGAATAAATCGATTTATTTTAGCTGCAGCAAGCAGAATATTATGCAGTTCATGTGTTAAGCTATGTTTGAGATATCCAATATGCCTAGCTCAGTTCTCAAGTAATTAAATCTATCTTTAGAAAGTGGTTTAGTGAAAAAATCTGCCAATTGTTTTTTAGACTCAATGAATTTGATTTCATAATTACCATTACTCACTTGCTATATAATGAAATGATTCCTAACTCAATATACTTTGTCCTAGAGTGATGCACTAGATTTTTAGTGAGATTAATAGCACTTTTGTTGTCATAGAATAGAGGTACCTTTGTGACTTTAAGACCATAGTCACTAAGTTGTTGTTTAAGCCAACAAATTTAAGCACAAGAACTCCCTGCTACAATGTACTCAACTTCAACAGTAGAGAGAGCAACGCATGCCTGCTTCTTGCTATTCCATGAGATGAGGCTTGCTCCAAGTAAATGGCAGGTACCACTTGTGCTTTTTCTGTCTAGTTTGCATCCAACAATGTCTGAATTCGAATAGCCCTTGAGATTGAGTGTTGCTTCATTAGGATACCACAAGTCAACATTTGTGGTTCTTTTGAGATACTTGAGAATCCTTTTAGCAGCATTTTACTAAGATTACCTTTGGATTGGCCTGGAACCTTGCACACATGCATACAACAAAATTTATTTCAGGCCTACTAGCTGTGAGATAAAGCAAAGATCCAATGAGCCCTCTGAACTTTGTTTGATCTATTGTTGTCCCATGTTCATCCGCATCTAGATAGCAACTAGTTGAAATTGGAGTTGATGCCTCTTTGCAACCTTCCATTTCAACTTCTTTAAAACAACTATGCAGTATTTTGATTAGCTTAAGAATATGCCATTCTTCAATTGTTTAATCTACAGCCCCACGAAGTAATTTAACTCCCCCATCATAGACATTTCAAACTCTCCCTCCATAGCTAATACAAATTCTTGGCAAAGAAATTCATTAGTTGATCAAAAAATGATATCATCAACGTATACTTGAACCAGAAATATATCACTATCAGATTTTTTGGTAAAGAGAATTTTGTCTACTTGACCTCCTTGATAGTTCTTAGAGAGTTAATTCAGTTATTTATAAGAGAAAAGCCCAAGACTGTTTTTGAAAGTGACAATTAATTCAGTTCTATCTAGGACATGAATAAATCGATTTCGCTTAGCCTGAAATCGACTTATTCTTGTCCAGTGCAGTGTTTTTCAAAACAGTTTGTACCAAATGCTTAGTTTATGTATTTTGGCTAATTTTAATCACTTTAAACCACGTGTTTATGGACTTCTCCTAACTATTCATAGGTTATTTGCCTATCATACTTGCACTCACTCACACTAAACCAAAACCTAAGACTTAACCAATTGCTTGCTTGCTTTGGCTTGCTTGGCTTCATCAAATTCATAGTCTTATGAGAGTACTAACAACATTTATTGCGTGGCCTACACATCTTCTATAGGCCATTTCTAGAAGGCCTCAGGTATATTGTGATGATTTGTCTTAATCTTATTAAATTCACACTTAATGTTATTTGAAGAAACATTTTGTTTATGTGTAATAGGACCGTGGGAGGAAAGAGGAATCACCAGCCAGTGATTTAAGTCCTAGACATATTTTCATTTTCAAAATAATATATATCTAGATTTGTTAGGGTAAGGATGAAAGAGAGTATTTTCATATTTTCTTTCTACTACACGTCTAGACAATAAAAATTCTTAATTAAAAAATCTAAAATAAATGAAATTTCTATATTATTCAAATATTAAATAAAAAATGTAAAATAAATAATATTTTAAAATTATTTAAAATATTAAATACATAAAAATATTAAATAATTTTAAATTTTAACATAAATAAAAATATGGAATAAATAAACGTTCTTAAATTATTCAAAATCCTAAGAAATAAAAATTTTAAATCAATAACATTCTTAAATTATTCAAAACTTTAAGTAAATAAAAATTTGAAATAAACAACATTATAAAATTATTCAAAATTTTAAATAAATAGAAATTTAAAATTGTTTAAAATCTTACTTAAATAAAAATCTAAAATAAATAATATTCTTAAATTATTTAAAATTTCAAATAAATAAAAGTATAAAAGAAATATAATTTATAAATTTTAAAAATTCATAATATATATGTAAGCAATATATATAGGTGTGTTTATCTAAGTTTGTAAAAAAAAAAAAAAAAAAAAAAAAAAAAAAAAGAAAAAAAAAACCTCAAACTTCATAGGAATAGTTTCAACAATTGAGAGAGCAATGATGGTTTCAATTTTCAACCTCCAATACTACAGTAGTAGTTTATTTGTTCTTAACAATATTTCTTGGTGTTCAATTAAAGTGTGGTGTGAGTGGCGTTCCTATTCTTCCCATCAAAGTAACAGTTGAAATTACAAAATCGTTTGACTGATAGATATTTGGTTGTTCAGTGTAAAGACAAAGACACTGATCTTGGGGTGCATCAAATCAATGTTAACCAAATATATAGTTTTAGTTTTTTTCCTAAATATTTTTATCCGTCCACTTTGTACTTTTTTCATTTTGAATGGTCGGAAGGAGATCATTATTTTAACATATATGAATAGTTTCAAGATGAATATTGTCATAAGAATAAGTGTTCTCGAGACATAGTTGCCACTGGACCATGTAAGACCAATGAGCCAATTTGAGACTGCTTTGCGTGAAATAAACTTGCTGTTGGACAAAGATTACCTGTGCAACAAAAATAACATTTTATCTATGTAACCTTCTCATTTCTCCTCAAAATTTATGGAGATTCAATAATAATTATTCATTGGAGTGAATTAATTTACTTTTTCATCAATTACTATAAACTAAACAAACAAATAATATACTTGTTAGATCATAAATTCTTTTCTATCTGGCGTCTATCTAAATCTTATACTTTAATTTCATCGATTGAGTAGCTTAATTACTCAAAAAAATCTAAACTCAAATACTTCTTGATGAGACAAATACATTCCATGTGAGTAACTACAAACCCAGTGGATGTTACTTTGTGATGGAACATGGACATTAATATACGTTTACAAATAATCTCTTTTGAACCTGGGATTTTAATGATTTTAGTTTATTTCCATTTCTTGGTGGAAGATAATCACTTGGATCCCCGACACTTATATGAAACATTTCTTGTACTTAATTTCAACTACTAAAAATAAATCGAAATTATATTCGGACAAAATTCATATGATGATGAGTGTGGTTGATATTTTAAGTTTAAGAGATAAAATTGTAAGATTATAAATTTATCTTTATGATTAAAAATAATTTAAAATAAAATATAATTAATTTGTTAGATGTGAGTAATATTTTTTTTAAATTATTAAAATATATGTAATTACAAAATTTACGAAAGAGTTAAAATTAATTTACAATTAAATATAATTAATTTATTGGATGTCATTGATTAGTATTTTGTAATTTGTGAGAAGAATAGATCTTTCATCTTGTGATTAAAATTAATTCCATAACATGAGATTAGTTAGATATATATCACGCTAAGTACTTAAGTAAAAAAAATTAGAATTTAATACCTTTTAAATACATACAAATTTATTCAAATTATAAATTAAAAAATCAATAATAAAAATAATTATAAAAGATTTAAACAAAGTTTTAAATTTCGTAAAATTTTATAATAAAATTATTAAATTATTTAAAACTCTACATAGATAAAAATTTTAAATTATTAAAAGTCTTAGAAATATTAAATAAATAAATTCTTAATTACTCAAAATTCAACACAAATAAAAATATAACTATTCAAAATAAAAAAAATATCCAAAATAAATGAAATTTATAATATATTCAAAATTCTTAAATCTTAAACTATTTAAATTCTTACTTAAATAAGAATTTAAAATAATTATTTTAAATTATTCAAAATCTTAAATAAATAATATATTTATAATTTTTAAAAATGATAAATAAATAAAAATTTGAAATCAATAACGTTATTAAATTAGTCAAAATTTTAAATAAATAAAAATTTAAAATAAAGAATTTTTCTAAATTATTTAAATATTTTAAATTAAAATATTATAAGAACGTTACTTAAAAAAATGTTGAAATAATTAAAATTGTTAAATTAATCAAAATTTTAAATAAATAAAATTTAAAATAACAAACGTTTCTAAATTATTTAAATATTTAAAATAAAAATATTCAATAACTTAGAACGTTACTTAAATAAAATTTTGAAAAAAAATATTATTAAATTAGTCAAAATCTTAAGTAAATAAAATTTTGAAACAAAAAATGTTTCTAACTTATTTTAGTATTTTAAATAAAAATATTAATTTATTCAAAAACGTTACTTACATGAAATTTTGAAATAAATAAAATTGTTAAATTAGTCAAAATCTTAAACGAATAAAAAATTAAAATAAATAATATTTTTAAATTATTCAAAAATTTAAATAAATAAAATATTAAATTATTTTAAATCTTAAAAAAATAAAAACCTAAAATAAATAATATTTTTATGTTATTTAAAATTCTAAATAATCAAAAAATTTAAATTATTCAAATCTTGTATAGAAATATGAAATAAATAAAATTAGTCAAAATCTTGCTTACTAAATTATTTAATAAATGACATTATTAAACTAGTAAAAAACTTGAATAATTCAAAATATTAAATGATTCAAAATATTACTGAATAAAAAATCTATTAATAGGTTAGATTTATTAAAAAGTAGATTTTATACTAATTAGATATCATAATACCGGTTTGTAAGCTAAAATTTGGATTCACTTGTATATCTAATTTAATTATATTTTTAAAGAATACAAATAAAATTTACCATATTGAATATATTAGGTTTGAGAATAAATTACGGATTTGATTAAACAAAATTTGTAAAGATGTAATCTTATAGGAGAGTATACTCACTGTTCTTGCACGAGACCGGTCAGCTCTAACCAGCAACACTGCTTTCGAGCTTTCCTCTCTAGTTATTCCCATAACTCTCCTTTTTTTTTTCCAAGTTTTCGGTTTCACACAATTCTGGGAGGGGGTCCTGCAGGCACTCTGACGCTCAAGTCAGTGTGGGTCCAAATGAACACAGGATTAAATTGGGTAAAGTAACAGTACCTCGTTTTCGAAAGACTCCTTTGGCTTTTATAGTGGTTAGATGAGCCTTAGATAGATGGGCCCATGCCCCATTGTGATGATTTATCTGATATGTGCCATGTGTCAATTGATGCATAAGGAACCTGACTGACCATATAGTACACTTACGTTTCAACTTTATACTAATTTCTTTAGATCAATTTTTTAGATTGAATTTAACTTAAATATATTGTTTAAAAGATTATATATAATAAGTAGAGTCGCTAAAGATGATGTTATCATTAATGCGGTTTGATAATTTTATTTTATTAAATATACACTATGTTTGTAAAATAAAATTTAAATATATCTCGAAAATAGTATTAATAGAATTATGATATTGAAAGTAAATTTTCTTCTTCCATTATAAAAATATTCATTATAAAAAATTCAAGACTTTCAGGACTTAATATTTATTCTAGACTCATTAATTGAAGTAAACATGTTTAAGTGCAAGAAAACAATAATTCTATAACCACCACCGTAGAAAAAAAAGTGATCTTAATTTTGAAAAAATATCAGTCAAAAAGAGTTAAAAATAACACTTTTTAATCAGTAATTATCATGGATTACACTGTCTTTTTTTATGAGTAGATAATAACTTAAATAAAAAGGAGGATAAATTAAATAAAAGGCAACATTTCATGTATGCTTTAATCCGTACACAACAACAAATGTTGACACACACTTCGTCCTAATAAAAGGAGTGGTTAACGAAATTTCTGATAACATTCGAAGTTCAACTATATGTTGGCTTGTAATACATATGTGTTGAACTTGATTCATGAACACCTTGCCCTTGAGTGCAAAATAGTTACATAATGTTCATAATAATTTCCTCTCTGCTGTTGCTCTCTAAGTTTTGGTAGCTAGCTTACTTTACATTCAGAACAATCTTGATTACTTTATAGTCTGTCAGTCTTGATCTTACTTATTCATCTATTCAAATCGTATACTTTAATTTCATTGTTTTAGTAACTTAATTATTCAAGAAAATATAACTCAAATATCTCTAGATGATAAAGCAGGTACATTCAGTTACTTTGAGTAATTACAAGTTATGTGGATATTATTTTACTATTACTTTTACTAGTAGAAAAAGGGTTTTTAAAGTTAGTTATGGGAGCCTCTTAAACCTTGATTCCTTCATTGACGTTAAATCAGACGACGTTGAAAGTATTCAAATACGATGTCGGTTTCCAAACCGAAGTCAAATATTTACCCACCACGTCGATTTAGAGAAGACACCGACGTCATAGACCAATTTGAGAAAAGTGGAAGTGAGCAGCAGAGAAACAACCGCAACATCGGTTAAGGCAAAAATCGACATTGTATAAGCTATACAACGTCAGTTTTAAGTCAAAATCAAAGTGGTACAGGCCCTGAATTTTAGTTTCGGCCTGCTATACCACAACGGTTTTGACTTAAAATCGACGTTGCATAGCTTATACAATGTCGGTTTTTGCCTTACTCGACATTGTGGTTGTTTCTCTGCAGCTCACTTCCACTTTCCTTAAATTGGTCTATGACGACGGTGCCTTCTCTAAATCGACGTGGTGGGTGAATATTTGACGTCGGCTTGGAAACCGACATCGTATTTGAATACTTTCAACGTCGCCTGATTTAACTTCGGTGGAGGAATCAACGTTTAAGGGGCTCCCATAATTGATGTCATATAAGATACAAATAATGTCGGTTGGTCTCTTCCAACGGACGTTGTCTCTTGACCGCCAAACTAAAATGTTAAAATTTTGAATTTTTATTTTTATTGTGCTTTTTAGGACGGTTGAAAGTGTTAACCGATGTCATCTATGTATATCGACATCGGTTGTTGAGAAATCGACCTCATATATGTTCAATTATTTACAAAAATGCTACCGCATTTTTGGTAACATCGGATTGTGTTTTAACTGTCCTTATTCGACGATGTAGAACAGTATTTTTCTACTAGTGTTTACAATTGAACATGAATATTAATATATATTACAAATCATCTCTTTTTAATAATGATAGTTGTGATTTTAGTTGATTTCCATTTTTAGGTGCAAGACAGTCACTTAGATCCCAAATAGTTATGAAACATCTTTTGTATTTAATTTTAATCGTCAAGAAAAATAAAAATTATATTCGTACTTAACTCTTTTATATTCATATTGTTATTATTATTATGATTTCTATGATTAATAATATTAGTAATTGTAATATAAATAATGTTAATAATAATAACAATAATAGTAATAAGTTACAAATCGATGTAATAAGTCTCTCATTAACCTAGTTAACTAATTTTGATACATATTTTTGTTTTTGTTTTGCTATTTGAAATGCTCTTTTAAATTGGTTAGTATTTAAATCATATGTAATATTTGTATATTTTAGATTAGTTTTGGAATTGATGTAGAATGCAAAGTACTTTTCTACATTGTTGGTACTGCATCGTGAATCGATGTGAAAACTCTTATATAATTTATTAAAATGTATTTTTTCCACCAGTGAAGTAGAGAAAAAATTTATAAATTTTTTTGAGTAATATGGTGAGTGCCATTGATAAAAAATTTGTTGGGTGTGACTGATAAATTTTTATTTTTCAATTGTTAAAAATATGTAATTACAAAATTTGTAAATGAGTTCAAATTAATTTACAATTAAATATGATTAATTTGTTGGATGTTATTGATTAATGTTTTTTAATTTATGAAAAGATTAGATCTTTCCTCTTTTTGATAAAATTAATTTTATAAAATGTTATTAATTAGATATATATCACACTTGCCTCTTATTGAAAATTATTTTCTTGATAAGTACTTATTTTTAAGACATTTTGAATAAATACAAATTTATTCAAAATTATAATTTTAAAAAAATAATAACAGAAATAATTGTAAAAGATTTAAACAAACTTTTAAATTTCATAAAATTTTATAATAATATTCTTAAATTATTTAAAATTCTACATAATAAAACTTCTAAATTATTCAAAATCTTGATAAGTGGAAATATGAAATAAATAACATTATTAATTATTCGAAATTCAAAATAAATAAAAATATAACTCATTCAAAATAAAAATAAAATAAAAATCTAAAATAAATGACATTTATAAATTATTAAAAATTCTTAAACTATTTAAATTTTTACTTAAATAAAAATCTGACATAAATAACATTTCTCAATTATTCAAAAATCTTATATAAATAAAAACTTGATATAAATAATATTTCTAAACTATTAAAAATTATAAATAAATAAAAATTTTAAATTATTCAAATCTTACTTATATGGAAATATGAAATAAATAGCATTCCTAAATTTTTCAAAATATTAAATAAATAAAAATTTGAAATAGATAATATTATTAAATTAGTCAAAATCTTAAATAAATAAAAATTTGGAATAAAACACAATCCTAATTTATTCAAATATTCTAAATAAAAATATTAAATTATTCAAAATATTACTTAAATAAAATTTGGAAATAAATAAGATTGTTAGATTAGTCAAAATTCTAAGTAAATAAAAATCTAAAATAAATACCATTCCTAAATTATTTAAAATTTTAAATAAATAAAAATATTAAATTATTCAAAATCCCACAAAACAAAAACCCGAAATAAATAATATTTCTAAATTATTTAAAATTCTAAATAAACAAAAATCTTAATTTATTCAAAATCTTGCTTATATAGAAATATGGAAGAAATAGCATTGCTAAATTATTTACTAAATAACATTATTAAATTAGTCTAAATTTTGAATAATTCAAAATATTACTAAATAAATATTTGAAAGAAACAAGATTATTAAATTAGTCAAAATCATAAGTAAATAAAAATATAAAATAAATAATATTTTTAAATTATTCAAAATTCTAAATGAGTAAAAATATTAATTATTGAAAATCTTAAATAAGTAACAATTTTAAATTATTTAAAATCTTACTTAAATAAAAACTACAATAAATAATATTCTTAAATTATTCAAAACCTTAAATAAATAAAAATATAATATAAATGTAATTTATAAATTTTAAAAATGGATAATATATATATATATATATATATATATATATATATGTAGGAACAGTTGGCTCCAGAAGGGAGATAAATGGAGCCTGAACTCGATTCACTATAAATAGAAACCACCAACCAAGGCAAAAATATATAAGCACAGATAAAACAGTTTTATACTACTTCATCCTAATCTTTTGGGCTACGTCCAGTTTGCCCTTGAACAAACCGTTTAAGAGGTTCCGCTATATCATAAATGGTTACAAAAAGAGTACACAAACCTCTTCAGGTTATAATGAGTATACAAACCTCTACAGGTTATAACGAGTACACAAACCTCTCCTGGTTATATCGAGTACACAAACTTTTCCAGGTTATAACGAGTACACAAACTTCTTCAGGTTATAACGAGTACACAAACCTCTCCAGGTTATATCAGTCCCAATCTCCCCCTGAGATTAAGACCACTCAAGATTGAAAGAAACACTCTCAAAAGAGAGAACAATGAAAGCACACAAGGGATTATTTCACAATGGTGAAGAATTACACAATGGTTTCATACAATCCAAAACTCTATATGCTCTTAATAGCAAATTGACCATAGACACTCAATAGTAGATACTCTAATTCTTCAATGTTATTGTATGATGTTTTTCTCTTTTTGCTTCTTCTTCTTCAACTTCAAATTGCTCCTCTATATGTAGCTTTTTAGAAACTCACCATTGGGATACTTGAATAGAACAATCTTGACTTTCTGATGTATGTATGGATACTTGAGTTTGTTATCATCAAAACTTTATCAAATGATTTGATCCTCTAAAGGGACTTTGGACTATCTAATGTTCAACAATATGTGTGTTTACGTGACTTGCATATAAATCTCAAACTTTATCAGAATAGTTTGAACAATTGAGAGCATTCAATCTCCAATGATACATCAGTAGTTTGTTTGTTGTTAACAATTTCTTGGTGTGTAATTGAAATATGCTATGAGTGGTACTCCTCTTTTTCCCACCAAAATAACAATTGAAATTACCAATTGTTTGATCGATAGATATTTGGCTGTTAAGTGTAAAGACAAAAACAATGATCTTAGAGTGCACAAAATCAATGTTGGCTAAACATATAGTTTTAGTTTTATTCCAAAAAATTTCTTTACGAACACTTTGTACTTTTGTCATTTTGTATAGTTGGAAGGAGATCATTATTTTGACATATATGTCCAGGATCAAGATGAATATTTTCCTAAGAAGAAGTATTTTTGGGATATAGTTGCCACTGGACAATGTAAAATTAATGATTAATGACCCAATTCGAAAATGCTTTCTATAAAATAAACCTGCTACTGAAAGAAGATTGTTTGTGCAATAAAATAATAACATTTGATCTGTGTAACCTTCTCCTCTCTTCTTAAAATTTATGAAAATTTAATAATAATTATACAGTGAGTTAATTTACTTTTCCTCATCAATTATTATAAAGTAAACAAACAAATCATATACTTTTGTAGATGGTAAAGTTTATATTGCTACTTTAACTTTTCACAGTAGTTTATTTATTTATTTATTTATTTTCATGATTGAAGATTAAGATTGAGAATACTAAATTTCATATGAGGTGAACCTGATTGAATGAAAAGTATTACAAAAGTTGCATCTTAAATTTATGATTTGCATTGGAAGTATTGCTATTAAATAACAAAATACAAACAGTATTAAATAACAAAATACAAACAATATTAAATAGTAATAAATGATCCTTAACTAGTAATAAATGTTGTTATCTATATGTATGTGTTTACCTGATGTAAAAGAAATTGGTATTCTTTGAAGTTATCCTATCAAACAAGCATTTGAGCAATGACGGATTCAATCTCCAAAATTATGATAATACTTTTTCTGTCGTTAATTCTTGCTCTGCAATTGAAAGCTAACGAGATTGCCACGGTCCCGATTCTTCCCACAAAAATTACTGTTGAAATAACCAACAGATTAAATATGAAGGTGTTGGGTCTTCACTGCAAAGACAAAGATCATGATCTGGGTTTTATTGCACTAGACGTTGGCCAAACATATCGTTTTCGATTTTATCCTAATTACTTCTTTGCTAGAACCTTGTACTTCTGTCACTTTCAATGGATAGGTGAACTTCATTATTTTGATATTTATGTAGAAAGAAGGGACGAATATTGTTTTCACAATCGATGTTCTTGGGTCATTGTTGAGAATGGACCATGTAAGATTAAACCTATTTCCTATGAATGCTTTTATTGGAATTCTGCAAATGTAGCTTCTCCTCCTGCAATAAAATAATATTTTCTCTTCATAATTATTTATTTTGATCAGTACATTTAAAGTTATTGTGATTACCCATCAACATAATTTCATACCAAAATCTATTAATGGGTTAGATTCATTAAAAAATGGATTTTATACTAATTAAATATCATTAGCCCGGTTTGTAAGCTAAAATTTTGGATTCAATGTAAAAGTAAGTTTGAGAATAAAGGATCCAGAATATGGATATAAGGTTTCGGAAACTAATTTCAATGTTATTTTGTCTTAATGACAAAATCAATTATCTCTCAATTTTATCTATTTTGTTTTTATAACAGAATTAAATTATAATATCTTTATTTATTTCCTTTTTTAGCTATACATGTGAAGAATACGTTACTTGTATATATTTAACTCTTTGTTTTTACGTTCAATAGAAAAATAGAGAGTACATTTTCATTTTCATATCTTTTGTTCATTTTTGTTTATTATTTTATTTTGTAGTATACAGAGCATTTCTCATTGTTACATTTACTCAAGGCTGAAATTATTGATCTCTCATAAGACCCATTGGTATCCTTAAATATGATACATTGAATCTAAGACCACCCTCCATACTTCTTGATTCTCCAACCCAAGTCTCTACTTCTATTTAGTTAATAGAGATGTATTAAATTCCTTTATATCTTTTGTCACTAACATACCTTCTTCCTTTTGGTTACATACAATTTTTCATTTTAGCCAAGAAATCTTCCTACATCATATCACATCCCAAAAAATTTTAATTATAATTTTATACACACATTTTAGGACTTTATAGAAGGATAAATAAAATAAAAGAAGAATAATATAACTTTTATAAAACATACTCGACCAACAAAGAATAACGCTCTACCATTCCATCTAAAAAGTTTATTCTTAATATTGTCAACTACTTATTTTCAAAATTTTGATTTCCTTGAGGACCCCTATAGCCATCCTCAAGTATTTAAAAATTATGTCCATATGATTGTAATTTAGGATGAATGAGTACTGGTACAACTCATTCTTGGCAATCCCAATTACTTCAATTTGGCTTTTATGAAAGTTAATCATCAGGCTATATATCATTTCATTTCAAAGCTTCTCAAAATACTTTTTATTACAACAATATATTTTGGTACTTAGCTTTATAGGATGTCATCCACAAATTACAATAATCTCACATCATTACTATTATAGCCTACTTAGCCTACTTTCATCTCATCGTACCAGCCAAACCTTCAACTACTACTAGGAATAAAAATGATCTAATTGGATTGTGTTGTTTAAGTCCCCTCCTAGTTTGAATTCTTTTATTGGGCTACCAAGTAGTAGAGGATCACATACATGATTTTTATCTAGATTTTATCTAGAGTGTTCTTTCATGAACTTCCATTATTTTCTTCCCATGCACCCCGTATTTTCAAAAATACTAAAAGTATCATTCTAAAATTTGTATTTTGGATTAATCCAAAATATATTTTTCTTTTTTTTATTTATTTTAGATTGTATAATTTGGAATATAATTTTTTTTTGTATTTTAAATTGTAAAATTCAAAATACAAATTTGTATTTCTAATTATACAATCTAAGATAAAAGAAAATTATATAATGGATTGCACAATTTAAAATATAACTTTTACATTTGAGTTGGTACAATTTAGAATACAATTTTTTTTTATATTCCAAATTACACCATGCAAAATACAAAAATTGTATTCTATATTGTGAAATCAAAAGTAGAAAAAGAAGTAAAAGATGATGGAGTTTTTTTTTCTTTTATCCACAACAAAAAGTTAATAAATGAGGGTAACGAGGTTACCCCCAACTTATATAAAAAAGATACTTAAGCCTCAAAAAAGAGACATAGGTAAACAGTATTACAAAAAAGAAAAGCACGTAACTTAAAGAACAGCCTACAAAAAACCCCGGAAACAAAAAGAGTTGTTAATGAGAGGCTAATGTAAAAGCAAAATAGAAGCGCTATTACATGGAGAAATAGATACTATACTAATCAGCAAAACAAAATTGCTTAGAGTCTTCTCATCTATGCCTTCAAACAACCATTACACAACAGGAGACCTACTCATGTGAGAAAGTTGCTGAAGTAAAATCGATCCATCCCTAAACATTACCTGTAAAAAAAACAGAAAGTACAATAACGGGTAATAAATGAATAACCTTTACCTGATATATATCGGATACCTTCAATTGAGTATGAATGATATATATGCAAAAGGATAAAATGATATTTGTACTGTTTAAAAGTGCACCAAGAAGAAAATTTGTGAAATCAAAAATAGAAAAAGAAGTAAAAGATGATGAAGTTAAGAAGATCCAAAAGGATAAAATGATATTTTTATTGTCTAGAGGTGCAACAGAAAGAAAATATGAAAATACTCTCTTTCATCCTTACCGTAACAAATCCAGATATATATAATAGATCAATATAAAATATTTTTATATCTTTTAAAAATATGATGAATGAATTTCTCCAATTGTTGGCATCAATATCGGTCTTATAATTACTTTATAATTAATGTTAAATGTTCTATTGTAATCAACTTCCTTTTTTGAGAACTTTCCTAACTAAAAATGAGTTCTTTAGTTGGAATACATCAAACAAGTGATGCAACTAATGAAATGGATTGATCAATCAGAAGATAAGTAATTTTAACTAATAATGCTACAAACCCTCAACCCAACTTAGAAATGGTTGGTGGTAGTTGAGGCATGCTCAATCTATAACATAATTTGTTTAGGTGAATGCCCTAGTATGAGAATCAATAGAATAGTAATACATGCGAATAGTTTACTTGGTCTCTTTGTTGGTGGCTTATTATCTATCATGCTAAAGTGGAATGGTGGGATATAGACCTTGAATGGTCCTCGAACTAGCACAATTGCACCCTTTAAGACTTTTTTATTAGGTGATGGAGTGCTTGAAAAGTTGAACTTCACTTGACTAATGTATAACGGAAAAGAACTCAATTATTAGGCAGGCCAATTAATAAAAACTGACTTTTGATAAAAGTGAAGCAATCAGTTTAGACAAACACATCATGAAAATATAATTTTTTTTTTTTTGGAAAAGGGTTCTATGTATAGAATTTTTATAAATAAGTTACGGGGGAAGTCAGAAAAGAGGATAACAAAATTATATTTTTAAAAAATAATTATAATTATTTAGGCATTTTTACTAAGACTCATCTCTTAAAAAAGTATGGTTTACTCTTTCATCATTTAATTACTGGAATACTGATTTTAATAAATTGGTTTGTGGGATAAAACGTTTATTGATTGTTTTTTACTTTGAAGATACACAATTATAGTTTATTTATGATTTTACTTTGTAGTGTTCCTGTGATGTTATCTTAATAAAACTATTCGATTCCATTCCAAGTATTTAATAAATTTAAAATTTTACTATGGTAAAAAGATATTTAAATTTTTGAGGTTTTCTTTTGTAAATTTAAAATTTAGAATTCTAGATGATGAGTTAATTTGTGAGAGAATTTTTAATTAAATATAAAAATAATCATGGGTTATTGTTAATTAACTCTTTTCATTTCTACTTAAAAATTAGTGTATAAAGTATAAAGTATAAAGTAGAAGTAATTATTATTAAAAGAGTAATTCATGTAATTGATATGATAGAGTTATGGTAGTTGTATCATTAGGAGAAACGTTTTCGAGATACATTAAGTAAGTTTTTTTTTGAAATTCTTTTCAGGAAAAAAGTCATTTTTTAACAGAAAAAGTATTAAATACTGCAAAAGCAAAAGGAAGTTTTTTTAGTAAATTACTTAAAAAGTAAGTTACTAAAACATATTAATGCGATTACTATTCCTAAGATACAGAGCGAGAATTTTAATTAAAAGAAATCTAAATTTGTGTCTCCTAGTTTCCTTTTTTTTTTCTTATCTATTTCTCTACCTTTTTTCTTCTTATTCTTCCTTTGCAGCTAGCATAGCACTACCATAATTAGAGTAATAATTTCACCTTTGTCTTCTCCCTACTCATGTTTTCTCCCCGCAAAATATATTTTTAAACATTATTAAATTTAACAAGTGATATATTGAGTTGTACCTTTAGTGACAGTAGCAAGGTTTGCAACATTGTTACAATCCAAGGATTACAAGTTACTATTACCAAACTTTGAGTACTAACCTTATCCTAAAAAAAAAAAAAAAGATTGTTATGCTATTGCATATAAACTAGAATAAAATATCCATTTCATGCTGAAAGTCAACCACATCACTACAACACATGTGGATAAGTTTCATTTATTGTTTGGCCCAAATGGAGGCCATATATACACAATTGACACAAACACAAGCCCTACCTTGCACTAAGATTCATTCATTCACTTTCACACCACCACATACCAACAATGCTTCAACTACTTCCATTATTCAAGAAGAGAGTGCAGTTTTGTAAACGTCACTATAAGAGTTGCGTGTGTCTTTGTTCAACTAATGAATCATTGCGCCAGGAACAAACATATGTCACCTTAATTTCGTTGCCAAAGAGCATCAGGTCCCATAGTTGCATGTTTGCATGTGAGAGACTTAACCATCACCACTTGCAATTCAATTCATGGTGTTTAGTTATAATAGTCCTAAACCATAACCACGCAAAATATGGGAGCATTTAGATTTTATTGTAATTATAATTTGAAAGAATTTGCGAGTAAAATCATTGATTTTGAAAAGAAAAAAGTTGAAAAGCTTAGTTTTGTGGTCAAGAGTGATATTTTAAAATAATTTTAGAAAAATGGTTTTTGATTTTATAGGAGGTAATTATTGCCGGATTAATATCTATCTTATGGCAAATCAACTTGTCACCTTTCTAATATCAACTATACAGTTTATAGTTTAAATGGAACTTTTTCTATTACAATATATTGTATTTGCTCAGTTCATTGAAATGGTTCAATAAATTTGTATTTGAAAATATTAAGTATTTGAAGAAACGGATAAGAATTCCTGTTCTATCTTCTTGGCAAATAGGGTTTTAGAGTGTTTGTACTGTTAAGTGAGAAATTCTTGAAGAATGTGACCGACAGAGAGAGAGGTGGCTAGTTATTGCTGTGTTGTCCTCTTAGGATCAAACGACATGATTCATGAAAAAGAAATATGATTCATATGTTGTTGCATGTGATAATTAATCGCATGGTGCATCCATAAACAGTTTATCAGTGGGGACGATTGTCACTCATATCAAGTTTTCATGGAGGGACAATGGGTCCATGAATGGATGCCCATCAAGAAGCATAAAAACATAGTTTTAACGAAAATACCAACAATACACTTTTTTATTATTTTTATTGTTAATTAAGATACGTATAGTTATTATTCTTAACAAGGTTTTAATGATAGTATTAATGTTATACTTTGTAATGATAGATATTGTATTATGAAAAGTGTGACAAATGGGATTTTACCTGCAATTTTCTTAGAGTTTCTATTTTAATCTGACTCGAAAAAAGAGTGTTTTCATAGTATGGACAGACATGTTTCATGGTGTAATCTTAAGTTCATCCTCCATGAAATTTGAAGGACCCAGCCAAGCAAGAAAAAAAAAAAAAAAAAAAAAACCAAACAAAACTCACACTCAAGAGTTGTTTGGTACCTTACCTAAATAGTATATGTCATGCATTAATTAATTTTTCAGACGTTAAAGAGGCCTCTTCCAGAATAAATATTCATTGCTTCAAGAATATCAATAGAATCTATTAATGGTGGTAGAAAGGTGTACATAATTTGTCTCAATCCAATCTAAATTATATTTGTTAAGGTTAAGGTTGATTGGGGTTGCTGAATAAAACTTTATTTAATATTAATGTATTTATAATTTTTTAAATATGATGAATATGATTCAATTTCGTTATATAATAAGTATATAATGAAAATATTATTTATTTAATAATAACTTATAAGATAATTTTATCATCACCATATATATTACAAGTATTGTTATTATGTTATAATTAAAAATATTTATTTTGAGATTTTTTTTAATAAATTATTACTTTTTGAACATTTTTCACCTTGATAATTCAACCAATTATAATTAAAGAAATTACTAATGGTGGTAAGGTAATTTGTTTCTTTAATTGTAATAGGAATGATAGGAGGGAAATTTCCTTTCTTCCTTTTTTCTTTTTTTTTTTAAAGTTAATAAAAGTACTCTCACCACTCTCATATGGTTCCTTTCACACTTACAATATAACTTCAAAATAATGGTTGACTTTTAATAAAAATCAATTATACATTGTTGATAATTGGAAACTTTTAATAAGGAAAATTGAAGGATTGTTTGGAAATAACAAAAGCCTCACTCTTTTTAATTAATTGAGTATTTTTATCTTCTTTAGTGTTTTCAGAACTCGTTACTTACAATTATTGATTGACAATTAATTTTTAAGTTTATTTTTTAAAAAGAGAAATCATTTAGTATGATGAGAGAGTTCAACTAGTTATCTTTGTCATTGTTGGTGTTCTTATATATAGTTTTCAAATTTATAATGACATATTAATCTACTTTAAGACGTTGATATATGAATTAGAAATTTCATTCAAACATGTGAGACTGATAAGCATTATTTGATGATTACTAGTAAATGGAGTCAATTGTGCTTTGACAAATAAGAATGACTCTTTTTAATATTCTTGATGAAAATAAAGCATTCATGCTTTATCATGAGTGAGATTTCTCTTATAATTATAATTCTTGAGTTGTATTGATGAGATTGATATTTTTGAAAAACAAATATAATAAGTTTGTCATTTATAAATCTTGGGTTTGGCCTCATATTGATAGATGGTACTAGTTAGTTCTTGATAACATTTATTGGACAATTAAAAATTGTAAACAAGTTAGTTCTTGAAATGAGAGATGGTGTTTCAACAATACCATTTCTAAATTGACTAGTGTTTCTGGGCTTAAGTAAGGATAACTTACTTATAAAGTTGTTCATGTCTGAGAAAGTAATCTGTAGAGTTTGCCTTTCTTTTTCCAAAACTTTCTAATCTTTGAATGATGAATTGAGATTTAGAGTGGAATTGAGTGGTTTGATCTAAAGTCTATAATTTTGGCTGAATATGATCATTGAAATTAGACTTGGATGCTTAAGAACCTTAATGTTGCTATGTGAAAGTATACTTAAATCTAAATTGGTTATTAAAATGAGTTGAAATTGTGTGAGTGTTTGATTTAATTTTATTTGGATGGAGGTCTTAAAAATTTAGTATTATGAATATATGTAAATTGATTTTCATAGATTGAAAGTGGTTAGCTTATATATATATATATATATATTTGATTGATAAGTTAGTAAAGTTTTATGAGAAAGATGTTTTGAAAATGAGTAGCCACTGGTAAATAATATAGGTTACTAAATTTTATAAAATTTATTTAGAAAATATGTAAATAATATAGGTTACCAAATCATTTGGTTTTCATGATTGGTTTTGGAGATTTATGAAATTCTTGGAGAAAACTTGATAATAATATGATGAAGATTGATGATTTGAAGTTATAATTGAGTTTGTAAAAAGGAAAATTATTTTGGATGGTTAGTAGGTTATGCAGAATGCATTCTTAATTATACAGTAGCGTCAGGCACATACTAAATATGTCAGGCGCAATTCGAGAGCAGTGCTCTTGGGTGTGATTTGTCTAAGTTTCATGATCTTGTGCCGGCTACAATTATGAAGAGGATGCTCTTGAGTTGGTATTACATTGTGTGTATGTTCGTAGGCCAGACGAGACTCTGGTTTTGGGATTTCATTGTTTACCTTGCTTATACATGTGATAATCAATTTTCTTGACTTCTTTTGTTCTTATTTATTCATATATGTTATAATAACATGTTTAGTCAAGTGTGAATTGAATCGTATGGAATCAAATACAAAATCTACTTATAAAAATATAGAGATGTATTGAACAAGTGTGATATGAATTACATGTGGGTTGAAAGTAAATATTGTGTGTGATATAGTTACATGACATGATATGTTAAAATATTGAGTTTAATGGTTGTAATCAAGACGTAATATTTTAAGGAAAGGAAATACTTGTGTATAGGTTAGTTTAGGATTGTATTGTCTAAGGATCTGCTCAATAAAGAGGTATTATGACTTTACTATAGTAACGGTAATCAAATAGAGGAATATTACTAGGTAACGAGAGTCCAGTAAGGTTTGAATTAAGTGACTGCAATTTAAAATATAACTTGTCAACAAAAGACCAAATGAATCTTGTCATACAAAATTGTTAATTATTTGATTTGGAAGGTGTGTGGATTCATAGTTTGGAATTATATGACATATGCACACATCTGAGTTTATTCAATGCATGAATCTTCTAGAGATATAATCAATTATTCATATATGATGATTTCATAGATTTATCTATAAAATGTGTTAATGAGATGTCACACTTGAATGAATATCTGCTTGTGTAATTGTGAAATTTGATTAAGTTTTTATTGATGATAATGAATAAAGAAGTTTTAAATATTTCGCTTATCCTATTTTATTTATGTTTCATGTATTTATTTATTTTTATCTAATCATATGTTATATTGGAGCAGAGGATATTGTGAAAAACTTTTGTATATTTTGAAGAGAGATATATATCTTTTGAAATACTTTATTATTAGATAATTATAATATATATATATATATATATATATATATATTAATTTTAATAGTAGATTAAATATTATAAGTTCTGAATGTTACAAATATTATAATAATAATTATTATTATTATAATAACAATAATAATTATAACAGTAACAATAACAAATAATATTAATAATTATGATAACAATAAAAGATAATAATAATAAAAATAACTATAGTTATAATAACAATAACTGAAATTTTAGTTAAAAAGTAATTAAATTTAACAAAAATTAAATTAAACTTTATCCAAGCTATTCTAATACAATATACTCTTATGTTTTGCATATTTTACAATTGCACTCACTTAGTGTAAGTTGTAACACCTCCTTATATTAAGAATTGAATGTGTATTTTTGATGGACTTTCTAATGTTTAAGAGAGAATCTCACTATAATGTGCTTGCAATTGCAATTTTTGGAGAGAGAATTTGAAGCTGATTTTGCATGCAAATATATTAGCCAACTTCTGCTTCTTCTACCATCATGAAAACCACATTTCTTTTACTTTTTCACACATGTGTGCATGTAATTTAAATAATTTAAATTAAATCGCCTTATTTTATTCTCATGCTAATTTAAAAATATTTTCTTCTCTATGCAATTTTATTTTGAAATTAAAAGCAAATAAAAATATTTTGATAATTCAAATAAAAAGTGTGTTAAAACTTTTCAAGTTATATTATTTTATTATAAAGAAGCTAAAATTTGTTTAGTTAAAAGTAAAACCCTTTTATAATATAACTAAAACAGGTTTTTGTTAGAATACTTGGTTAATGTTGACTCAATTTCATTTATCAGACATTATTTCACCTTTTATATCATTTGTTTTAAAAGAGAATATTGATGCTACTTACACCCCCATTTCACGAGGTCATCTTTTTTCTTTCTTCTCATCATCATATATTCCTTTATTGTTCCTTGTTCAATTTTACCCAGCTTCCAATTGATTGTCCCTTAGTCTTCTCATATTTTCTAAAATCCCTAAATCAAGGTCGAGACATGTACAAGGTCCAAACCCTAAACGATGTTAACATAATATTAATTATATTGTAAATGTATATCTTAAAACTATAATTATCAACTTTTATTTATCTTTATTATAAAAACGACCTAAAATATATTTAAATTTAAGAAAAAAAATAATATCAATTTTTTAAAGAAATATCTAATATATTTGAAATTTTGACATAATGTATCACATATTTTACCCTAATAATAGTTGTAGTCATCAAGTTGTACTTTTATTGTTTAAAGTAGTTGAATTTTGAAAACAATTAATGTTATGGATAAGGTATGAATTCAAAGAAAAATAAATTTAATAGGGTAGGTAACATTCCAACAGAAATCTTATCATTTCATGATCATGTGAAGAATTAAATCTTCTAAACTCTGAAATTAGTTATAGATTCTTCTTGACAGTTGCAGAATTCAAAGGTCAATTAATTTCCACCCGCCACACTTATTATATATTTGACACATATTTTCTGTGTGGTTTAAATTTGAAATGTCTAATAATACACAGTGAAACTTTCAAAATATAAAACCTCACCACCTGTGACTATCACTTTCTCTTTCTATTTCTTCTCCTTTCCTATCTGTCTTTCTCCTAAGTGGTAGACGAACATCACTGCGTGTAGGATTATATATAAAATGATCCTCAAATCCCGAAGTTAGAAATATTCATATACAACTCATGTTGGTTGGATTATATATAAAATACCCCTCAAATTAGATTATAAGATATACATATTTACATAACATGTTTTGTAGGCACTGGGAAGAAAAAGAGAAAGAGAAAAGATTAATTGAGGAACAATATTAGAGACATGTAGTTAGTTTAAAATAATTGTTAGTAGTCCTAGTATTTTTAGTGTGATTTTTTTTATTAGATTTAAAATTTAACATAAATAATGTGTATAAGAAATATTATTAAATATTATCCTATATTATAAAAGTAAAGTTTAAATTTCATTAGTTTTGAACTTATTACAATTTTAATGATCTAAATAATGAAATAATTATAATAAAAAATATTTAGATTATATACTGTGTAGAAGAATTTTTTTTTTAATACATGATGATATTAGTTAAATGATCTAGAGTACAGATTATATGTGGTGTTTATAAAGTTCTAATACATGATGATCTTGTAAGTTGAATGACATATAGTAGAAATCATATGTGGTGTTCATAGAGTTTTAATATGTAGAAATATATTTAGCTCACATAATCTAATATGATAGCAAATTTAATACAGTTAACAACATGAATTATATAAAATAAAAAATTCTTAATTATTTTAGTTACTAAATAATCACAAAATAAAAATAATAATTGAATTTGGTGACTAATCAAATTAAAATAATTTTTATAACACTTTTTATGTTTTAATCACTTTTATCATTAAATTCTAGATTAGTCTCTAACTTAAATATATACCAATTTAAATACATAATCCGTATTTATTATATAATATGATCTGACATGATTCTTTACTATGACATTATTATATGATCATTCAAAAATATTGTCTACCTACCTTTATATGATATGTTATTCATATTATATGATATGTTATTCATATTGTGATATAATATTCTTATATTCTTATTTGTCTTGTTTTATACTTTTATTATCTTAACTTTATAAAAGAAATTAATAATTGTTTAAAAATTTAAAAATAGAGAAATTGTAACATTAAAACTAAAAATACAATATTTGAATTTTGATTAAGTGGAAAATAATGACTAATTTATTAATTAATTTTGGGAAAAGAATAATTCTTACCCTTTTCTTATTTTAAGTTCAATATTTATCCTATAACCAAACGATGTCTACGTTTAACAGTTAAAACTTATCTTATAATCAAACCATGTCTACGTTAACAGTTAAAACTTATCTTAACAGTTAAAACTTATTAAAGTAATCATTATTACTTTTTAACATGATCTTTATTGTGGATAATTTAAAATTAAAGAAAAAGTTAATGCATTAGATATGTTTATTATTTGTGCAAAAGATGTTTCAAGAATAAGAAATGTTTGTGTCTAAGTACAATGTTTAAATTGTCTATCATAAAGGAGTTCTTTAGAAGATACGCCTTTGTAATAAAGTACAATTGTTACAAATTGCTCCAACTTTGAGATTGTATGAAAGAGAAGACAACACCTGTATATAAGAGAAAAAGCTCTATACAAGATAACCATCATGAATCGTTTAATCATGGATCTAAAGAAGAATAACATATAATGCAAAATATATGACTCTATGTGAAGGAAAATACAAAGAATATAAGTAACGACATTTGTTTTCTAACATCAGTATAAAAAGGAAGAAGACAAAAACCAGAGGACATACCAATAGAGTTTGTCTTCAAAAACTGAATATTACTTTCAAGCCTTCTACTCTTTTGTATAGATTTTTGTGTAAGTTTTTATAAAAACTCTTCCTTTTTCATATCACTAAGAATTACCTAGACCTAAAATGTGCCCAAACATGTATATGTCTTTAAAACATTGATATCTTTAATCATATATGTCTTATTTGACTAAACGCTCTCAATCTTTTAAAAATATAAACAATATAATACTCATTTTTCAAAAAAATTATTATTTTTTTTAAAATATATCTTTCACCATGCCTTCTTGTATTTTACAAAATCATATGTTTCTGGATAAAAATATTGAAATATTATTTGCTTGTTTGCCAAAAAAATTTATTATTTTTATCATCAGCATTAAATTTAAATCTCACATTAAAACTTTATGATATTTAAACACATTAAATATATTCTATTATAAATTTTAAAAAAAATCCCTTTTCAAGAAATCCTTACTTAATTAAATTATTATATATTTTGTCTAAAATATATAAGTTTTTCGTTTTTGTGACACGTGGTAAAATATTATGACTCTTTTAGTTTTTTTGCTGAAATTAGTATATCATTTTTCTAATTTAATTTTTATATTTGGTTTCCTTAAAGAAAGACGGCCGCTTTGTTGTTATTATCTACATAATCTCACCATTCTACATTAATCTTTACATACATTTTTTTTAATAAATATATTAACATTATTATTAATTTTCTTATATTTTAAATTTTGATATTTGTCTTTCTAAGAAAAAATAATTTAAATATATTATCATAGATACATTACATGCTTATGGGTTGGACTGAAAATTCAATAATAATTGATTTGAGGATATAACACGTAAAATAAACGAACATCCAACAAAATGATACCTTTTAATCACATTTCAATTAGGATGAAAAGAACATAAATTGAGGTAAAGTTTAAATTTATTTTATAAAAATAACAAAAAAATATAAAAAATATGCAACATAATACATAATTTTTTTTAATCCCTTCTAATCACAGGCGTTGGATTTTGGTGTTATCATTGAAGAACCTACTTTTGCCATCTAAAATTAGATAATCTTATGCACCAAATTCTCTGAAGTCATTGTTCATTGTTTGGCCAAAATTCAGCCTTAAAATTTGGTGCATCTTAAAGTCACCAGTTCTTCTCTTATTGTCAAAAAGGTTTGTCTGATGCTAATTTGTAGAGAGATTGTGTCATAGGAAGTCAAACTCTACCCATAAAGTTGAATGTGTAATCAAAGTTTTGTATTTCAAGAGAATAATCTATGAAATTTGTTACATAATTGTACTTTTGGGTGATAGGGTTTTCGTAAATTCATCAATTGTGGAGCTTAATATTGAGATTTGAGTTGCTTCTAAATTCTAAATAGTGACCCAAACAGTGTGCAAATGTAGCCACAGATACTGAAAATTCATGGGCCATTACAAATTATTTAACGTAAAAAATAACAAGAAATAAAATATAAAAAGAAAAAAAATTAAAATGGGGTGAGAGAGGCTCGAACTCTCGACCTCAGGATCACTCAGAAGCTATGAGACCTACGCGCTAGCCAACTGCGCCACCACCCCATGTTGAAAGGTTTTGCTGTCACTGTAAATTTATTACTAAGTTCTTATCCTTTATTTGTTTATGCTAATTTAGAGACTAGATGTTCAAATAAAGTGCCAAATTATAGTTTCAAATAAAAAGATTATTTATTTATGTTGATTTTTTAATTTCTATAATTATTAATCATATTTATAACTACCTTCGTTCTTATTTTCTAAGTTTGAAGTTCTTAGCCATTAGTTATTTGTTTATTACTATCATGGAAGTGGGAGAGTAGATATATGTAAATAAAGTGGGAGATTATAATTTCAAACAAAGAGATTGTTTATTTATGTTGATTTGTGAGAAAAAAAGGATTATAGTTGAGGGGTTAGTATACATTGACAATTATGTCTATGTCTATATCAAGATTTGCAGCCAATAACACACCAACCCCTTTCTCTTTCATTCTCGTACGAAGAACAATTTGATAAATGTGTAAATTAATAATTTATAAAATATTTTTCATTTTTTTCAAATCAATCACCATGATTACAAATTTTTTAATAATTTATTTTCTCTTTTTTTTAATCTAAATAACTGAACTTCTTTTTATCAATTTTTTTATTTAATATCTTTTTCACTTTCCCACTTTTTAACCATTAACCTAAATAAAACATAGAGTAAAATAGAGAGTTCCTAAAGCACTGGTTTTAGCTCAAGCACAATGTGACACACCGGAATGTTATTGGGCTCAGAATTCACAACATTGGTTCCACAACAAGGCTATTACTTTACGCATGCTAATTATACTAACTACACCCTTATTATTAGTAAATGCAACTACACTATCATAAAGACTAAAATAACCTTTTCATTGTACCATGCCACCGCTCCTACAACCTGTGCCATCATTGCCATTGCTGCACCAATTTGAAAGAAAGAAGAAGAGAGAGCTTATTCCAAAAGAAAGCTTGTTCCCTAAACCTTGTTTTGGGAGTTATTATTTACATTTTAGAAAGCTTGTTCTTGAAATTTTGTTATGGAAAATCCATTCCAGAACATATTTCATGTGTTTGTGGAAAACTTGTTTTGAAAAGCTAATGTGTTCTGAAAATCTTATTAAGAATGTTCTATTATGGAAATCTTATTTCAAAAATTTTAAAAATTATATTTTAAGAAGGATATAAGTTCTAGAAGATTTTCAGAACAAATAATCTAAAAGTCACTTTAATAAAAAATAAAATCATTTTAAAACAGATGGGAGTACAGTTAAAAAGTTTGGGGATGCAGAAAGAGAGAGCCCACAATAAATTATCTAACTATTTTTGTTATGCAAAGCAAATCTCTAGTTTAGAAGAATGTATTCATTAAGGCAAATGCTTCCTGCACTATACCAATTTTGACAAACGCTATCATTTTTGAAAAGTCTAAAAATGTCCCTGGTATTTATATTTGAGCACATGCAATCCATAAAAAAGGATGTTCATGGTAGCTGAGGATGGTTTGTGAAATCTATGAAAATAGGTATTCGTGATGGCTGAAAGTGGTTCATGAAGAATGAGTACTGTTCCGAAAACTAAAAAAAAAAATGCAAAACTCACCGTACAACGATGAATTTTCATTGAAATTTATAATTACCATCATCAAAAACCACCACAAACTAAATAGGATTCACCAACCACACACAAGTAAAATCTCTAAAACAAAACCTTCCTATATAGCAAAACATTAGTGTTTTCTACAATTTGTGAATAGAAAATTGTATTTTATTTGTATCATGTCACTTGCTATTCATCTGTATATATAGGATAGAAGACCTTAAACAGCCTACCTTAAAAATTAATATAGAGTTCTTTTAACATTAAGTGTTGGATTTCTATTCACATACATGTTGCTGGTTGTCATCCAAATTAGAAGGGATTTTGACATATCCTGCCACGGATAAAATTAGAGTTTTATCCTTTTTTTTTTTTTCACTTACATATTGTCATTCAAAAGTTGCGAAACAAATTAAAGAGATATAGACACTCGACATTCTAAGACTCTAAAACGCATATTATGACAACAGAATATTCATAATTATAGCGATCAAATATTGAACTAGTAAAGGAGAAATACATATAAATCCTAAATTTTAAACTCTAAAAAATTTAAAAAGATTTTAGATAATATACGTATACGGCAGTACACAAAACGTATACATACAGGAAGCATTCACACTTATGGCCTTCCTATAAGAACTACTTTCGCCCATAGTTCAATACAAATTAATTATCAGAAATTATTCTTATAACTCAGGTCATCATATTTTACTCCATTAAAAAGAAAAAAAAAACTAAAAAACAGAATAATTAAACATATTTTTTTTTCTTAAAAATATATAATAATAGTGAAAATGACAGAATATTAATTTCTTGACAATAAATTTCTCAACTTTCAATTCATCACTCCCTAAAATGGAGTAACTTTCTTTATCTACTGGAACACCAAAATCTTTCTTCATATACTTTTTTGGTTCAGTGTGCCAAATGACTTTGAGAGAAGACTTTTTATTTAGCTATTTTCAATGGGTCACATGACTTTGTCTACATCAGACATCTCATATGTTATTGTTCAACTTTTCCCTATCTAATTTATTTTAGGATAATACAATAAATTAATTATTTATTTATTTTACAATAAAGACATCTCCTTTCATACTTAATTTCTTAAGACACAAAATTTAAAAAAGTTTTTATTTATGTCTTTATATTTGATCTAATTTGAAACTCTTGCATTTATAGAAAATCTATCAGTTGTTTCATTATCTGTTGAACAAATTTGAGAAAAAAAAGAAAAAAGATACTATTTTTGTAATTATTAATCATAACAGAAAACAAAAATATATGCTTTTTCTTTTCGAAATCAATCATGTCCACAAAAGGTAATTTGGGCATGGGACATTAAATTTTGAGTGTAGTACCAATTTTGGTTTGATTACGAAGCGGATGGCGTGATGCAACACATTTTCTCAAACTTAACATTATCAAATGAAAATATATTCTCCTAGCAGGAAAATTAATCGAATTATGATTCTCATAGAATTTTTATTCGGCGAAAATATTTGAATTTTTTACATTCACAAGAACTATTTTCTCTTGGATTTTCCTGTATATTTTGCAAAATTCTAGTAAATATTTACAAGAAAATTTTCACAATATATACTTTATCAGCGTCTTTTTCTCTCATCCTATGTATAAAATCATAAATTTAACCATATATCATATCTCGACTTTAGAGTTCAAAGCCGAAGCTGCCAAACAAAGAACAAACCAATAAATTTCTTTCTGATCTTGATACACATAGAATCCGCCTGGTATGTGTTTATGTTTTATATAAAAGGTACATTTACAATGAAACAAAATAGTTTCTTCTCTATGCATTGCAATGCATTTGAGAACTTTCAAATCACAAACTAAACACATGCTTAATTGATTTGGCAATTTCAAATTAAGCATCTCATAAGAATGATAATTGCTTTTATCATAAATTTTATCAAAGCATCAAACTTGGTGAGGAACAACTGTGTATAAGTATATTTGTAAGTATATGACATATTTTTTTTGCCTTTTTCCTTTTTGGGTAAGAAAAGTAGTACATAACCTCTTGGGGGACTAGCTAGGACTCTTAGCCAGCCTCACTTCAATAGAGGACCATTGAGATAGTAAGTTGGTAACGTGGATCATGTCTCAATATATAATTCAAGCTTTCATTATTTCCTTTTACTTTTGGTCTGCCAAAAGAACAAAGAATATGTTTGCAAAGGCTTTAATTGCCAAGAATAACTTCCACATCTTCACATTTTTGATGACCAAATACATAATAAAAGAGGGTAGATTAGAATTTCACAGTCCCATTTCCTTCACATCAAATATATCTGAATCCCCTGCTGTTCATTTAAATTGCGTTGTGATGTTGATGTTGCAGCACTATACTATACAAGTCACTGTACATTAAGGGACAAGCTTGGGACTGTGAGGTTCAATATATTGAGTTGTGCACCAAATAAAAACTTTGCAATAAATTAAAACCCTCTCCACATTTGTTAGTTACAGTTGCAATCATGCAAATGACAACCTTCAAATTCTACTACCCAGAATCTGTCTCCTCTATCCAGCTGAATCTCATGGCAAAATTTGTCATTGGGTATAATCAATTTTACGCATTATTACGAAAACTTTTATCTTTAGCAGTTTAGTTTGAGAAAGGTCTTTATCTTAGTTTGTGACAAAAGGTAACGATGTTAAGTGATTGAATCTCATTAGCCTAAAAGACAACGAAAGGGGAGAGAATACATGCATTTATATTTATAAATTATGAATCAAGTAGTGAAGTTGACAACTGGGTGATTTGGTGGTATGAAGAGTGGATGATTGAACATTGTGGAGTCAATGCTAGCTAGGCAAAAGAAGAAAGAGCATGAAGTGAAAAATGAGGAAGAATATGAATGCATGGTTTATGTGCTAAAAGCATGTAAATGGGAAAGAAAAGAAGAGATGATATTGGAAGGGTTAAAATGAAGATTGATTGGTTGGAGTTGGTTGATGAAGGGCAGGTTGGGGGGTCATGTATAAATAATGTTAAAGTTCTTCTCAAAATCCCTTGAGTATAAAAGAGAGTAGATGGAAATCCAGCTCATAGTTCTTCAACACTGATATGACCCCACGTGGAGAGGACTGCCAGTTCACGGACTCGTTTGTTTTGCAGGGTTTTTTTAACATAAAAACCACAGGGTCCTTATAGCTGTCTCCTCGTCCCTAACGCTGGCAACAAGCTAGATAATGACTCCTTCTGCCTCTTTCTTTCTCTATGTGTGTGTATGTGTTTGTTACTCTGTTGTTTGTGGGGGTGCCTGCGTGTGCTCCTAGTTGGCTTATTGCTTCACTGCCATAAAGTCATTTACAAAGATTATACATTATCATTTTGTATGAACTATAGGGTATCTTAAGGACTAGATCCACACTCAAAAGTTTAAATCTTTATATCTAACCAAGTTCTAACACAGGTTCACGATGATGATTGAATCATTCCAATATAAACTGTGCAATATCAGATATTTTAGCAGATGAGATTGTGATACTATTTAAAAGATGAAATTCAATTCCATTTGTGCCAAACATTTAAGGTCCAACGAAGACTTTAGAGGTGGAAGGAGGGAGATTTATATAAAATAAGGGAAGAGAAATTCATAGTTGAATAGAATAAACTTGTTAATTTGGTGCCAGGAGGTATGACTTTGAGGGTGGTGGGTTGTGGACAAAATAATGGTCTACCATTAGTTATAAAATAAGAGGGATATTAGCTTGGTGTTAGCAACTTCAAATGATGCGATTGATGAAGGAATGATACGATGGTGATGGATTTACATTATAGCTCTCAACAGTGTTCAATTTTGTTTTCATCGTAGCCGGAAAATGGCTTCCAATCCAGCAATAATCAACAACCTTCAACCGAAAAATAAATAAATAGAGGGCTGAATTAATAAAGAACAAAAGTATATCCTTTCTTTCAAACCTAACTGTAACTGTTCCCTTTTATTTTGGTTGATTAGCTGGTAATAGCTTATGATTAGCGGATTTGGGGTGATGTGGGATATAGTTTGGTCCCAACATAAAGAAAAAGGGTGTAACCATGATTGGTCCAGTTAATTACCCGAGCACATGATCTATGTGATCAAATATAATTAAGCAACAAAAGTTAAGTCAAATTGATATTGAAATTATTGTTTTTACTTTGTGCATCAATATCTGTATCTCATATAACTTTTGCTGCAACAAACATTTTGGAAAAAGGGAGCGGACTGAGTAAAAATTGCATCTGCTTCATTCCATGTCTGTAGACCAAAGCTGCCAACAACAGCACGCACACCTTCTTGCTTAATATATACATCACACAGCTTCTTCTTTTCATGTAAAAAGAACCATCTGATCATGATCAGAGGGTCCATATCTTTTGTTGTTGGAAAACTAACATTTTAACAAGTACCCTTTTGTTTTTTGTTGTTTTCCTCACAATTATTCTTTGCAAAATCAATATCAAATATAAAGATGCATTAATTCAAACTTTGGTTAGTGAATACTTCTCCTAATAAACATTCCAACTACATATCATTTATGACATTATTGGAACTAATCCTTCCTACCCTTTTGTTTATTGGCAGGGATAAACATTTATTTTTATGAAGAAGAGAATAATAAGATCCATGTTTAAAAGTGAAGATAGGGTAGGGTGGTGTGTATGTATTGGGAAAAAGAATGAGAAATGAGGGGAGAAGAAGAGAAGGACAAGGAAATAAGAGTTGTTTAAGTGAAAATGGAAAATTGATTGGATGGTGGGAGAGTATATTAATGCAGAGACAGAGGGGAAACACTTCAAGTGAGATAGTAACGCAGCTGTCACTTGTGATATACTACAAAGCTCACACCATCTCTTCCTTCTCTCTTTGGCCAGCAAATTAGAGTTTGCAGCTGTCAGATCTCTTTCTCTCTCCTCCACCACCACCCTTTTTCTCACTCCCTTTTCCTTTTCTCTTAAAACAATAAACAATAAATAATATATATATTTTTCTAAAACAACTTCCTTTTTTTTTAATTATTTTTCCTTTTTGTATATTTTTGTTTTAATTAACTAACTCCTCTGTCACAAACAACCATCAAATAATAACGATACCACACCATCATAAACCATACCCACCACCTCTTTCCCTCAGCCTCTCTTCAAATTCAATGATTCCTGTGTCGTGAAGGGGTGTTGTTGAATGGTGGAGTAGGACAACTACAAGACACGGTCACAGAGAGAGAGAGAGAGCAGAAAACCAGAAGAGAAAATGGCAGTGACAAGTCAATAAGTAGAGATCAGAAGAAACAAGGACACCCTTTTGTGCTTAACTAGCTTTCATGCATAAACAAGGACACCCTTTTCTTCCCTTGACACCATGGCTTACCCACATTACCGATCACAGTTCGGAGACACAACCTTCACTAAGGTCTTCGTCGGAGGCCTAGCTTGGGAGACTCCAACCGAAGAAATGCGCAAATATTTTGAGCAGTTTGGTGAGATTCTTGAAGCTGTCATTATCACTGATAAGAACACAGGAAAATCTAAAGGCTACGGATTCGTATGTTGCTCTCTCTCTCTCTCTATATCTCTCTAACTCTTTACTCTGCCTCAACTTGATTCTCTTTCACTGCAACATGTGTGTTCTTTGATTTGATCCTCATTACACACAAAACATGTCCTATATAACAGGTAACATTCCGTGATCCAGAATCAGCTAGAAGGGCATGTGCTGATCCAAACCCAGTCATAGATGGAAGAAGAGCAAATTGTAACATTGCTTCTCTCGGAAGACCTAGACCTTCACCACCAAGAGGTTCATTATTTTATATGCATTTTCTATCTTCCAATGTTATGAACACCACCACCATTATCATAATACATAGGACACATATATTATAAGTATAACATAATGTTTTGTGGTTGTGTTGTGGGGTGGTAATGCAGGAAGAGGTACATTCCAAGGAGGAGCACCGGGAACAGCTTCATACAGTGGTATGCCGGCGGCAGGGCCGCCGGCACTAGCGCCGCCACCGCCGCCGCCGCCACCACCACCACCGCTGGTGTACCCGCCATATGGGTGAGTGAGTTAGCTTTGTACATTTACTGTGGGCATTTATTATTACCCATGTCTGTCACTCACAGTCAAAGAAACTGGTCCATGGCATTAATTGAGAACTGCATATAGACGCACACATTGCTGTCTACATATGTCGCTTGACTGCTCCCCCCCAATTACAGTAGGTCTTGGTGACAGCGTGAAAATCCTCACGTATCATATCACCATTAAAAGTACACACAAGGCCAAACTTTCAACAACCATCATGTGCATTTCCTCCCCCTACTTTGCTTCCTCTTCCTTTTTTAACTACCACCACACTCAAAACCTTAATCAATTTCATTTCCTCCAATCTCATGAGTTGATCAACCACTACATCAATTGTCAAATAATTAAAAAAAAAGATATTTGTTACGTTAAAAAAATGATTAAAAGAAAGGATATACTAAAAGTGACCGGTCGGATTATCTGCTTATCTGTGTATCTGATAGAGATTACTCATTGGAAAAACTGTTTGAAAATAAAGACATACATTACTCAATTTATGTTGTAGTTTAAGCTTTTCTTTTGTAAGTTTAATCTTGAAGGAAGAAAAGAAAACTACTTTTTTTGCACTACAATCTGACATAGGGGTAAAATAGAGATATGGGGAGGTTAGGTTTTCGTGTCTTTTAAAGAGGAGTGTTGTGATTCAGTGACATTGTTGAGATATTAATGTCTTAAATTAAAGAAGGCCTAAGAAGATAGGGTGCTTGTAGATTTTACCTATGGATGAGAAACATTGCTTTTGTAACTCATGTAATTGATGATGCATCTATGGTAATAGTAGAAATGTGGATGACAATAGGTACAGATAAATGGATATCTAATCCGTGGAAAATGCATGTACATTTTTTATATGTGTGATATATAGTGGTCCTGCGTCAATAAATTTGTTTTATAATCTTGTACATAATAAAATCCCTCAGCTCTATGGTACTTTTGCATGTCCTGTACCATCAAGTCATTTTCTCACCAGCAATGCCATTGTTGTCTTATGAGGTGTATTAGTTGGTAAATTAAAAAGTACTCTTATAAAACCATGAACCGATAAACAAAAACAGAAGGGAAATTACTCTTATGTTAACTTGTTTCATTTTCTGAGGATTGTACGAGTAGAAGACACAGTATACAAACTTAAGTTTTTGGATGCAATGTAACCGCAGAAAGCTAGTACAAAGAAGTGTAGAAGATAAACAGTGTTACTTCATTTGTTTCTATTTACAACTTTTCTCCTTTGTTCTTTCTCTCAGGTGTTTCAGGCTCTTTTTCTTCAATAGTAAAAAAAAAAAAAAAAATTCTTTGTTTTTTTTT
>Ga0209700_101567_pt1 | contig 47563 bp, 19 predicted proteins | sample SiratroredBW_FD_187528 | JGI IMG/M metagenome (GOLD analysis project Ga0209700, IMG submission 187528) | Root nodule microbial communities of legume samples collected from California, USA - Siratro red BW (SPAdes) (version 2) | ecosystem: Host-associated > Plants > Roots > Nodule | place: USA...
GCATCAAGGGGAGAAAAAAAAAAAAGCAGCTCTCATGATCAGCAAACAAACAAATTATTTAATACACAACACTTCTCCCTTGGATATGCCTTTATCTAATACATTAATTTATATTTTTGAATAATAGAAAGTTAATTTTACACAAACACATACAGTATATTTTTTAAAGTGTTCCAATAAACTCTGACAGCATCAATTTTCTAAGTGGAGACTAGTTTCAGGGTCAGAGTGTGTTGACATTTTTTTTTTATATTAATTTAGAAAACCTTAAACATCAAGTATCCACGAAAATTTAGTTAATTTTGTTACGGATAAAAACGATGCAGGTGCTTTACATGAAAGGGGCTTTAGATACGTAAGCCTTTCTTTTTATCTTTTTGTAACAGTGAGATCACATGCAATGCAAGTCATGGCTAGTGGCTGGGGTGATGCCATTCGTAAGTAAAGTGATTTTTCGCACCAACTTTTCCACTCTTCAGGTTCAATTCTGAATATACAAAGTAAAGTGTGGTGGCCAAAACCAATCAGTCCCAGTATGTATTATTGGCACACCATATCTATGTTATTGATAATTGTGGTAACTGATCAATTTTCTAATAGCAATCCACACAATTCTTAATACAAAGAAACGGTATATCTCCTTAAATCTTGTTATCAATTTTAATGCTGTAATATTGAATATATTTTTCTGATTTTGTAATTGCTAGCTTTTCGATAGCAAAGAAATCAGTGATATATTATGATCAGACCTTGTTTGTAGTCAAAACCATGCATGCTGAATGTCAAACCAATAAATAGAACTATGCATGCAGATGGAAGAAAACGAATATTATTTTGAAGAATGTGTTGGTAGAAATTCGTAAGAATGAGAGAGAATTGTATTCTACCTAACAAGCATTCATGCATGCAAGTTTTATTACAAGGCCATGTGTTAATCAAACGAGCATATATAAACCAATAACAAACTATTCATGTAAGCTAATCAATACGATATAAGAGGGTTTATGTTCTATAGTTATCCGTTATTAATAGTATTTGATAATTCAACCAATTATCCAATAATAGTATTCTAGAGATAACCAATGAAAAGTATTCGTTTTAAGATAATTGAAGAGAAAGATTTCTCCCTTATTAATTAATAATGAAGAACTTATAATCGATTGCAATTGCAATTGGTAAATTCTCTTAGCATTTCCTACATTATCTTCATGTTATGTTTTATCTTTGAGCTTTAATTGATCTTGACACTTGATGGAATTGGTTTGTCCAATTAACCAAGACTAAGTGGATACCGTACTTTACACGTCAGGAAACAATTTAGGTTTGTATGATAGAATTTCGAAATATGCTTAACTCAATTAACATGTTGGAAAGATTTTGAAAATTCATCAAAAGCTATAATTAACCTCCAAATAATTTCAAATAAATGTCTGCTATTATGTCACCCAAAAGATCTTTTTTAGCTCGATGGATCGATCACTTCATCAAAATTTGGTGGTTTTTTCTTTTTTAGTAGTCTTTCCTTCCCTTTCATTTTGTTGCACACACAAATTTGAATGGAGTATTGGTCAACATCTCTCTTTATAGATATAAAAAAGAAGTTAATAAGTCCAATGATTAGAATATACTTTGCTTTACCTAACTAGGTTAATGAGAATGGTTTAAGTTAATGTCATATTCCAATCTTTATAAAAAAAATCCTAGAATTTTATATAGACAAAAGCTGTAACAAGGATTAGGACTTCATCCAAATTACAAAACTACACACATGAACACAACTGCATACGTGCGCAATTATTTTATCATATATTCAAGTTTTTGCTTAGGTTTACAGCCACGTATATTTGAAAAATACTGAAAACACACTATTTAATACGTTTTGAATACATCATAGTTCATTAGTTGAAAGTATAGAAATAACAAAACTTTATGATCTGCCTCAGAGTTCATTTTTTCTGTTATTAAAATAGTATCTGACTGCAAAACTCATGCATATAGATGAGTATGTAACATCTTATGCAGTTGAGCGAAAAGTTTTATACTCTATACACTGAGTCTGTATTGGTTTATACTGTATCCTTTCGTTTGCATGGAACAGGAAACGGATCAAGCACATCCACAAGGCTAATTATTGAGATCTCTACAATAGAGGGGGCAAAAAACTTTTTGCTAGGGTGGTTGTCTGATCCGAACAAGATATTTTTGTGGAATAGAAGATGAACACTTGTTTTCATTCCATTAATATGACCACCTATTTTGTCCAAATCGAACTCATTCAATGAAGAACAGAAGGAGAGCTCTCTGACCATGACCCCTAAAGCATTATATATGCATGTTACAGAAATCTATGGATGAACCCAGAAAAGTCCCAAACAACCTACCGACCAGACAAGGTTTTTCTAAGCAATGACACGCACATTTCCCACTACTTTCTGCTGATTTAGATCTAACATATTATGACACTTCAACCAGAAAAAAAATTAATGTAACTTCCACCTCATATATACAGGTACACTTCTCATTCTGTCCCCCTACTTTTGAGCTCAAAGTTTTTTGGAAGGTATATATCATTTCATAAATAATAAGCAGTGCTAATGTTAAATAATTATGATTGTTGTGGACATATATAGTCCAAATTTTCTGCATGTGATCACTTACAAATTAAGGATCTAATCCCTTCTCAATAAAATATATTTAGTATCGATCCTGTGTATATTAGAGATCCGAGGTTGTTTGTCTGACATGAATCTTTGGAGTCAATTATGAAGACTTCGGTGGTATATATATATTGTTCATGCAGAATATCTCGATACATAGGTCTTAAATCTTCTTTTGCCGAAGTGATCCATGAGTTCTGAACACTGTTCATGTAGGTTATGTGTCAAATTAGAACATTGGATATTATAATATAGTAATGTTTGAAGCATTTATTTTTTAAAACACATGCGGTTCAATTTGGATTTCCACACATAAACTAATAATTATATATATATAATTGACAACATATTATTAAAAAAAGAAATAAATAAGAATAAAAAATACAGAAAATTTGATTTTTTTAACTTTTTTAAAATAAAATTTAAAACTTTGTAATTTTAAATAATTAAATTCCTCCAAATTAACCTGACGAGTAGTGTTTTTTCAATAAATACTAGAAAAATATTCAATAAAAAATGATGAGTAATATTAGTGTGGCCAATCATTTACTATAATTTTATCAATAAGGTCAAAGAATTTTCTATTAATTAAAATAACTAAAAATTAGTTATTGTAAAATATACTTTCAATCTAAAAGTTGTGGTTATAAAAAAAACTTAAAATACAAAATTAAAATAGAATTATCTATAAAAGTAATAATAAGTAAATAATTATAGATTACTTTCAATAACTAAAACTATACAAATTTAAATTTTATGTGATTTTTGAATAATTTAAACCCATTTATAATTAAAAATAAATAACTCTATTTCTAATATTAAATCACATAAAACACACACACAAAAATTGATTTTTTTTTCTTGCAAAAACTCATTTGTAATTTTGAAATATAGTAGAGAAGAACTCAAAGTATGATATACATACCGTTGCTGCGGAAGAAGGTGATTTAAACTTCTAAACGTGAGACTACCTTCTATTTTAAGACTAAGCTTCATTCACACGAATATTGTTAAAGGTCAATTTTAACTAATAACACGAATTTTTTTTATTAGTTTTTTCAAGTTAACCAAGTTTTTACATAACGATTTTTTTAAACAGGTTACTTAACTATGTGTTTACAAAGGAAAAATAATATTATACTAAACTAAACATAGACCTAAAGTTTGTGTTGAAAAGGACATAGATTTGCTCAATAAGTTTAATGTTCTCGGAAATTTTTTTAATGGATTTTCTTTTATAATTTGTTTATGTCTTTTTCTTCTCCTTTTATGTTGAGAGAATTTTCGGTAACCTCTTATTTATTTTGCATATTTTTTATCATTGAAATACTTATTATTAATATTAAATGCGTGTCTTGCTTTTAATGGTGTATTAAATCCGGGCGCAAAAACTTGGATAGAGAATGTATATAACTAGAATATTCTTTGCAGAAAAATAAAAACAGGCACAGTGCAATATAAATATGTGTTTATGAATGCTTATGATATGCACACTATGATAAGTTTAAATACTTATAAAATGCAACATTATGCTAAATAAACATATAAAATGCTTGTGGAAAGGAAAATCCGAACAGATAATGTAACTGTTCAAAGTATCTTTATGTACGAGATAAAGACTTTCATGAGACAGATAATACTTTTTAAATTTACATGAAAACTAATATTTATTTGCATCGATAAAAAAAAAATTAAACTTTAGTCAATATATCTTGGACTTTACATTTTTTATTTAATAAAAAATAATTAACATTAAAAATGGATATAATAGAATAACCGACCTCTCTCTTTTCCTTTCACCACCTAATTCTATTAAATTATTATTTTTACTTTAATTAACTATTTCAAGGTTTATCAGTGCTAAAATAATTTTTCAAAAAAAAAAAAATACTCCTCTAGTTGGTTCTTGATTAACAATTTTATGAATTATTTTAATTATAAGAAATATATAATTTCATTTAATTACATTTTAACATTTATTTAGTTTTATTTACTATGAGTTATTTATAATAACTTTACAATTATTTAGTTGACTAAACCGATTTAAAATAAACTTTCATAATTTTTATCCATTTACAGAGTGAACTATTAAACTATGTATTTTAAGAAAATTGTTATAATGATAGAAAACTCTAGTTTTGAAAAGTAACTATTTGTCGAGCTATTATTCTCTATATGACATATATAAACTCAAGCATTATAAATTTTAGAATGTTACAACTTGCATATCAACAATATCTTAAATCTTTAACAAGTAATGAATCGAAAATAAAGTAGTAGTTTAATATTAATTAAATATTGATATTTTTCGTCCGTTAATCAAAATAAAATCTAAGTCAGGCGCCTAAAATCTTGACTAATTAAAATAACCCTATATCTCTTACTTATTAGACACTCTTTAAGCTAACCTCAATCGTACAACACCCAAGACTTCCAAAATTAAACCACATTCACGCACACAAAATTCAAACTTTATGGATGTGATCTAATTAAAATAAACGTTTTTACTAAAACATTGATTCAATATACAGTGGTTGAATAGATATTCAATCCTTATTAATTAAATTTTTTAATAGTTAAAATTACACAAAGCAACATTAAAAACATATTACCATAATTTGATGATTTTTAAAACTAAAATGAAACATAAATCTATAAATTCTTAACATTTAGAATAAAGAGTCTTGTAGCATGTTGAAATTAAAATTTTAATTTTAATGATATAAATTAATATATATTAATAGTACATAAAGATATGAAAAGCATGATTAAAGTTCTGAACATCTAACAGCAAATGGAATTGTGAAGTCAGAGGTACACCATGTGTATGGCTTTGTTTGAAAATGATAGATTTACACGGATAGGTGAGTGTATACTGCGCAGAAAAGGACTAAATTGCATAAAATTGCCAAAAATTTTTGATGATGAAAGGCATTTCCAAGTCAAAAGGGAAGAGTTCCAGCAGACCTATTATATCTACACGCCTCCACAGTTCCACCGCAACAGTGGCACAATAAAAAAATGTACACAGAAATATATACACATAGACACATTTGTTTAAAACGGAATCTCTGATGATTAAGGTGCTCTAATTTCACCTTACCTGAATTTTGGGATTCTGAAATGACTTGCCAGAAAGGCTCAAATATTTAACCAAGCAGTGGGATTTGCCTTTGCTTTTGTCTGAAGAAAGTGGCTATAGGGTATTGAGGTCAAAGGGAAAATGGAAGTTGGCGTGGGTTGGAAAGAGACAACCCAGTCCAAAAGAATACAGCGTTAAGAATATATAAATAAGGAAACCAAGCCAAACCAAAAAAGGCCCCCAGAGGTAATAGCATTACTACTAAGGCAAGCTAACTGAACCAAACACAAATCCTCTCATTTACCTTGTCTCTCTCTTCCTCCAAAATATTCAAACAAGAAAAGAAAGGAATTACTCTCACGTATTATAATACCTCTATATCTCTTCCACATTCCTAGACTCTCTTCCTTACTCACAATGGCAACGTTTATCCCAAATTTAGCTATCAGCTATGCTTTTCTTGCAGTTTTTCTCTCAGCAGGTACCCTGTTTGTTCTGTTTTTGCATACCCTTTATGTATTTGTAATAATGATAGTTAGCTAATAGTGCTGACATTTTTTGTTCTTGATTGTACCATCACAGGTATTGGAGTTTTTCTAGGTGTTGAGTCATTTGGAATCAACTATGGTCAAGTGGCTAACAATTTGCCACCACCAGACAAAGTGCTTGAATTGTTGAGTACCCTAAACCTCACAAAAACAAGAATCTATGATACTAATCCTCAGATTTTGAGTTCTTTTGCCAACTCAAACATTGAAATCATTGTGACTGTGGAAAATGAAATACTGAGCCAGTTGGATGATCCTCAACAAGCGGCTCAATGGGTGAACAGCCACATCATACCGTACCTACCCGAGACAAAGATCACAGGGGTGCAGGTTGGGAATGAGGTCTTCACTGATGATGATACCACTCTCATTCAGCACCTTGTGCCTGCAGTGGTGAACATTCACAATACTCTAGCTCAGTTAGGCTACTCCAACATCAAAGTTTCAACACCTAGTTCGTTGGCAGTGCTTGATTCGTCGTACCCTCCTTCAGCTGGGAGTTTCAAGAGTGAAATCTCTGGGATCATGTACCAGTTTTTGAACTTCTTGTCAACCTCAAAGTCCCCCTTTTGGATCAATGCCTACCCCTACTTTGCCTACAAGGATAGTCCTAATGGGATTCCTTTGAACTATGTGCTGTTCAATCCTAATGCAGGAATGGTTGACCCTTACACCAATCTCCATTATGATAACATGCTTTATGCTATGGTGGATGCTGTTTCATTTGCCATCGCTAGAATGGGCTTCAAGGGGATAGAGGTTAGGGTCTCTGAGACCGGTTGGCCATCAAAGGGAGACGCTGATGAGGTTGGTGCCACGCCAATGAATGCAGCCACTTACAACAGGAATTTGTTGAGAAGGCAAATGGCAGGTGAAGGGACACCTTTGAATCCTAGAATGAGGTTGGAAGTGTACTTGTTTGCGTTGTTCAATGAAGACTTGAAGCCTGGACCAACCTCAGAAAGAAACTATGGTCTCTTTCGACCCGATGAATCCATGACCTACAATGTTGGCTTGTCTGCTCTTGCAACCTCATCAGCATCAACTTCCTCCTCCTCTTCAATCTCTCTTGCTTCCTCTGGCTCTAGGATTAAGGTAAAACTAAAACCATAGATTTTGAAGTTCTTTTTCATCATCGTATCAGTTACTCAGCTTAAAATGCATAACTTTCACGATAGCTAGAGAACATGCATAATGTAAAGAGGGATATATCTAAAATTTACAACTAAAACATATATTTTATTAAAATATTCTAAAGTATAAGCACTAGTAATCTAAAATGATTTTTACAATATCAATCTATCAGACATCATCCCGTACAGTAAAAGTTCAATGAGTTTTATACCATAACTATTATACTTGAATTTTGATTGGACTGCATAATTATATTGCTAGCACATATTAACCAATTCCAGTCTAATTATTTGTATTGATAATTTTTTTGTTGAACCATGAAACAGGTAGTAGCACCATGGGAATTCAAAAGCTTGGTGAACTGGATATTGGTGTATGTACTGATTTCAAGCCTTTATGGATGAAGAATATCCCTATGCTGAGAAATTCATGTCAATATCCTCATCAAGTACGGTTGGGATTTTACTTCCTTCAAGTGAGCAAAGAGATCCACCCCTAAACAAAGGCATTATGGAATCTCAAGTTGCAACGTTAAAGGTACTATTTTGCAGAAAATAGAGACCGATGAACACACTTTCCAAACAATTGGGCAGCACAACCAGCAATAGAACAGAGGAGGAAAGGAATGGAAGTGGTGAAAATGGTATAATACCCAACGTCTTAATCAAGTGGCTATGCTTACGTCCACTTACCCCACCATTAGTCAGTAGTCACATTCTAGCAACTAGCATGCATGTGGCGGTGACGAGAAACTGAACTTATTTTAGGTAGACAATGGACAAAAGCCATCTCATTCTTTCAATGCAAGATGTTGCAGAAGAATAAATTATAGTTTCAGTTTAGTTGCTTTGATTATCAAATACGAAATATATTTGTATGTCGCTTATGTAAAGTTAATTTCCCTTTTGTTTGCTTACTGGATACGACTATATTCCTTCAAAATCACAAGACCATAAAGTTTCCTATTCTTTAAAATTTAAAACTGTTCCAACTTCATCAACTCCTATAACATCATTATTATTTTATAGTTCTATCATAGTTTTATTATGAGAGATAACTTGGTAAGTGAGAAGAAAATAATTTATAAATTATCATTAGTTTAAGATTTTTTCATGTATAAATACTACGTAAGTTTCCAACTTTATATCCTGTGAGCTTAGTATACAAGGTTACATAACCAAAAGTTAAAACTTTCAACTTTTTAATTTCATCAGTGAAAAGATGAATAAAGAACCAGTCCTTGAAGAGGCTACCCTTATTGGTTGCTAAGAAATGCTCTGCATTTGGAACGTGGAATTCAGGACCCTTGAGTATTTATATAAAGAAATTATAAGATGTCCTAAGATTATATTTTCTGGGGTGCTTTTTTAAAAGAGGTACATTTTTTAAGATTAGCATGTCGTAAGATTATGATTCCTTCTCATTGCCACTTTTAAGATCTTGAGTATGCTCTATTATAAAGTTTAATTAAAGAAATATGTTCAAAACCTTATTATAATGCACAAAGATAAGGCTTTGTTTGTTTCTATTATCTTCTGGAGAACAGTGGGGCGGTCATGCTTTATTCCCTCTGTCAAATAAGCCTGATCATAGGGTCATTGCAGGCCCTTTCCCAAAGGTGCCTTTATCAATGGTTTATTTGTTGTTTAATTAGTTTTCTTCTCTCTTTGGACATTCTATTTTCCTTGTCATAAAGAGGGATAATCAAACCTCAGCCATATGAGAAAGTGATGGAGATTGGTCTAGCTAGCTCTTTGACATCAGCTAACATGGTGCATATGAACCCCTCAAATTATGAAGCTGACCATTTAGTATATTTCTTCTTTTTCTTTTGAGGCTTAGAAAAAGGGCAGCGTTCAAAGAATCCACCAAGAATATTTGTGTTCTAGTATTATGCAGTTGAATATTCTTATTTGAAACTGTATCCAGAAGACATGTGATGTGGCAACATTTTGGCCTTCTGGTGAAATGATTAAAGTATAATAAGACGTATCCCCAAACAGGGGTCCCATGGAATAAAACTTGAACATGTGAAGTGCTCGTCTATTATGGACCTGAAAAAAATGTGATCCTTGTATTCTTAAGGCTATAGGCTCTTTCTTTTGCCAGGTTGCTAACCCATCCACTCATAGCTCAATTATACTGAATAATAATCAAATCATTTTTTGTCCATTTTCTATTCTTTGTGATCTCTTGAACTGTAGTTTTATACTGAGCTAGAACAATGTATCACCTTTTTCGAACTTTAACATGGCAGTGCTCAAATTTCAGGAGGCAATGGTGATAAATGTCATATTCATTTCAAAACTTGTAATGTGTAGTAGCTTTCAATATTGACTTAATATGGATAATGTCGAAACCTTTTCCCTTTTTCTTCCTTATCAAAAATTTACAAATAACCATGTCTTTTGCATCCCAAACACCTTTAATATATGTTTCTAATGTCTCCAATACCATTACTTTGGATACCCACAGAAACTGAAGTCATTAACAGAAAATAGCTTATCCATGAAATATATATAGATATCCTTTCCACTTGTCAATCAAATTACAGAAATCAGAATAAGAAAATTTAATCAGTTTTATTTTTTAGCATAATAAAATATTTATGCAACAATAAACTAATTGTTAGATATACAAATATGAGTCTAAGTCTCACATTGATTAAAAATAATAAATTGATCAATATACAATAAAAAAGACCTATATTAAATTAAAGTTGATGTCATTTTCTTATGTAGTTTGACTAATTTTTTATTCTTTTGAGATTTTCCTTGTCTCTCGGATTAGATTCATCCTCTCAGATTAGATTCATTAGACAATTTCAAAATATCACTGATTTCATCTAGATGTGGCTCATTTGAAGACTGTAATTCAGTTTATTAGATTCATTAGACAATTTCAAGATATCACTGATTTCATCTAGATTTAGCTCATTTGAAGACTGTAATTCAGTTTAGAGAAAAAAAAGATGAAAAAAAATATCAACTATTTAGAAAAAATACAAAAAATTCTATTACTGGTTAACCTTGTTTCTTGGTAAGTATTGTGTCTCTCACAGGATTGAATAACATAAAATTGAGTATAATGCTTTTCATTTTCACACGTCAGGCTCAAATCCATATTGTATTGTTATTTCAAATATTATATTGAAGGGATTAAATTAATACCAATTTCCATTTTTAAGAATACAAATGATTGTTTTTTAAATTAAAAATGTGAAATATATTTTAATGAATCAGAATTGATGATACGTGGTAGTTTGATTTGAAATGAGTTGAATTTTACTCACATCCTCGGTCATCTTTCTTATGAGAATAACAATTTGAAAGTAAATGAATTTATCATGGTTTATGATTAGATAATTATAATTTTGTTAAAGATCTTTTCCACAACATAATTTGTCATTTATACATGATGTCACGCTAGTTACCCAAGTCTCTCTGTTTGACGCAGAGTAATGTTATATCCCACAATGAAATAATACTTATAACACTTAATGCTATGCACGCAAAGGTCACATGACATGATAATATTTGAGTGTGGTTAAATTTAAGCAATTATGATTACATAAAAGTTGGTTAACTCTGTTGATTACAGTGTATCACTTAAGAATATGTATGATTACCATAAATGATTACTATAAACTTTGGTCATAGATTTAAATAGCTGATAGGAGATCTTATAAGATCTTCAATAATTTTGTATTAAATAATTATGTTTTAGTCGGAAGCGGTTATTTTAGTGACAATTGAATAATTCAGCATATCATCATCACTAACTAAACCAAACTCAACTTAACCTACAGTCAAATTGCTTATTCAAGTCCTATTCAACCTCGTATATTTCATGTGGGCTTTCTTAGGCTCATCTAAGCATGAGTCCTACAACCTAGAAATCCTTTTTTAGTAGAAAACTATGGGACAAATGAATCGGAGAGAAAAAATATAGTCAAGGAGGTTGGACTCAAGGGTGGTTGTGGCCTTCTTTTGTTTCTCCAAGAATCTATGATCTTAAAACTAGTAACTGGAAAAATATGGTTGTTGGACTCAGAAGGGTGAATTGTGAGTTTAGAAGAATCCAAGACCTTATCAACTTTGCAAATAGGTCTTATTTTTCATACAAATAAATTCTTCCACCCTATGCATAACAAACACTGATTATCATCGTACCACTCTCATACCAAGTTATACATAAGTTTTTCTATTAAATGAAATTTAATAATTACAAAAGAAAGAAAAATCGTACACTGTCGGCGGCAATATTTATGAGACACTGTACACTTAAATCATTAGTCAAAGTCATGGTATTTTCTTCAATTTGCAAGATTATCTATCATTTAAAATTCCTAATATTAAAATCAAACGATGATGCTCTAAAATCACATGAGATTATACATTATTGTCCCATTTTAAAAACGAATATTTACCTTTTATTTTAGCTAAATCAACTTTTTTTACACTAAATCAAGAAATAGATATTTTCTTTTAGACAGGTTGAATTAGATAAAAAAAACACACCAGTTTAAACAATGTAAATACGTAGGCAAATTAAAGTGGCACGCATTTACTAAATGTAAATAATTAGTTTACTATTTTTTTTATAATTATTTGTTTTTATAAACGTTTCCATATTTTGTTTTTACGTATTCTGCTACGATATGTAGCATGCCCCCAAATTAAAGGTCCAAACAATCCATTACGAAAGCCTATTACATAACCCAAAGCAAATATCCAAAAACAAGACGAACATGTTGCAAAACCTACAAGGTTCAATGATAAGCCGTTGGGCCGATGGGCTAGGTCAAGCATTATGCAGCCCAACCCAAACCAAACGGTACTAACAAATGACCCAAAATCAGTGTAAATATCACTGTCAAACATTGGATAGGCTAATTCAAATTAAGGAAAGTAATTTGGACTTAAGTACATAAACTTAACCCAAATTGGTGTCTCCGAGACAAATGGATCCAAAATGTTAGGGGAATTAAGAAATCATAAAAACAAGTTATATAAAATAAGAAGAAAAACACAAGTCGAGGCTAGGATTCACATTAGCAAGCTATTTTAAATAATTATTACTATTTATTGTTTTTTTAAATTGTCATATAAATACCCGATAAAGTATAGTATTTTTGTGAAAATTTATTAGAGTTCAATCTAATTGTCTTCCTTCTTGATTTATCAATATTTTATGAGAGTTTTGTCATCATAAAACAATCCTTACGTAATATTAATTTTATTTCATAAATTTAACTCTTCATAAATAGTTTATTATGAATAATAAACCACAATCATAAACATTAATAATTGAAATTATAATTAAACATATACACATACATATATAATAAATTATAAAATTAAAATCTGAAGAGTTGAGAACATATTAATTATAAATTCTTTTTTTTTAAAATACATTATTTGCAGCTTCTTCAATAAACACAACACTCTATATGTCATCCTGTGCCTAACATTTATCTTTTACATCATCTATCACGTCTTCAACCATGTTATTCCTTTATTTTATTTTTCCTGTCCACCAAAGAAACGTGAAACATTTTTTAACATGGTAAGATTTCTGAAGTGGTGTAAGATTGTGTGTCAGTAACAAAAGAATTCAATGAACTTGGTGTGATGAAATCATGCATCAGAAAAGTGGTTGAACAATGTCAAAGTGTTATACCTTAGATTTTGGATGATATTTAGGAGTTACTACTGTTTTGGATAAAATTGCAGACAAAGAGGGAAGGAATGGATCAAATTCTTGACTGTGTAACAACTCTTGGGTGACATGATTTGGTCGGTCTGAGTTGGATGGGCTATAGAAAGTAAGTGCTTAATTAGCAATATTGGGTGAAACTTGGCAAAGATTTTGTCATTGAAATTAACAAACCGACCATTTCTTCAAGATTACGATTCAAAACTCACTTTGCCGAAAGACTTTTGAAGTGCTTTTATTGGCTTTGGCTGATCAATAGATAAACTGTTAGGATCTCCTTCAATTCCATTTGTTCTGCTCTTCTTCTTCTTGGATTCGGCATTTTTTTTTTTTTTTTATTCAGACTTGTCCACAAGAATCTCTCTGCTACATTCATCATCCAATCTAATCTTTTGAAAAATTATCTTTTCTTTCTTAACTGAAATTCACTTTTAAAATCCTATAATTATAAATTATTTAGTTACCAAAAAATAGCAAAAAGCATTTTCAGTCGCATTTTTTAATTTTAAAAACTAATAAAGTCACTCTTTTTATTTTGGAATGCTCTGCAGATTCTCCTATTTTGTTATCTCTTCTCTCTCGCACTACATTTCTCCAATTTCTTCTATGTCTTTGTCTTTTACTTAGTTTTCTACATTTTCCTTTTTATTCTAATATTCTTTCTATTTTTCTACCGAAAGGTAGAAGAAGATCTGGTTTCTTTGACTGGATAACAATGTATATCAATATAATGCTCGACAATGTTATATTTTTACCATAAAATATAAATGTGATATTTTATTTTTAAGAGGATTTAATTCGGTATTAATTGGACCAACATCGTAAAATCTATTTTAAATATATTAGTATTTTTAAAATAAAATTTCTCAGAGGATCATTGTATAAAAAAAGTGGGTATATGTTTTTGTTGTAATTAAAAGAACTATTATTTTCATTTTTCGTGCAAAGTAATGTATTCTTTTCTCGTCAATTACTTAACATGCGTATATTTATAAAAAAATAAAATTGAATTTAAAGTTTTATCGTACTCAGCTAACTAAGTTATAATTCCTTAACACTATTATAACTATCATTTAAGTTGTTCTAAATATTTTAAAAAATAATTTAACTATTATATTATTAATTACGATTAAATATCTTATTTTCCATGGTTTTATGATATAGTTAGTACGGACTTAACAAAAAAAAGTTAGAAAACATAAATATAAACAAATTTAAATAGTTTCATACTATTAAATTATATCATTTTAAAACAATTTTTATTTGAGATTTTATTTTAAATTTTTTTATTCTTCATACTATTTGAAATATATGCTAAATTCGACACAATTGAATTAAAGTTATGAAAAAATCACAAATACTTTTCAACAAAGAAAGGATAAATTTTTTAAATAAATTAAATATTAATATTTCAAAGAATTTTATGATTTTGTGAAGTTCTATACAAAGATATTTAAATTCCCAAAAGAGTATAATACGAATATGCACAGTAGGAAAAAATAAATAGAGATGAAAGCAAAAAAAAAAAAACACAAATAATTTTATTAGTTTACCCTAAAAATAAAATTATATTCAGTTAGTCAATCACTTTCATTAAATTAATTCACTATTTTTTTTTTAGTTTTATAAAAGCTACTTAAGAAGACAAGAAAGACATGTAACTCCACCCAAGATTTTGAGCCTACAATATCTCCTAACAACTTTTAAAATCCTATTACTTGATCAACAAACAAAAATTTTGAGAAAAAAATAAAATAAAATTGGAACCAGATCACCTAGAAAAATTAAGGTTGGGATTTTCTAAAACAATTTTAAAAGGTGATATTCGTTGTAAGAGAATAATATTATAATCTTGGCGTTTCAATCTTTAATAATATTTTCAAAAAACTGTTTTTCAGTGTGCCAATTTCTTAAAAACAGTTTCAAAATTTTCTTAGTTCTTCAAAAGTACTGGTTCAATTTATATTTTAATTAGGATCAACCTTGGCTTTGAAGTATTCATAATTTTAACTAACTAAAATACATTTTAGCCTACTAACAGTGAAATGAAATTTCACAACTTTTAATTAGTTAAAACGGTAACTTAGTTAGCTAAAATCAATCAACAAAGGATCTTAAGTGATTTTCTTCAATCAAAACTATTTTTTAATCGGCTAAGACAGTAGAGCTTCATTTCTTAAAGAATTAAGTACTTTTAGTAAGCTAAAAAAAATATTTAACTACTTAAAATGTTCTAACTTAAAAACCCAAACAATATCAATAATTTTGTAGTTAACTAAAAAATAATTTTAATCAACAAAAAATAATTTAATTTTAAAATAAAACTCATTTTTATAAAAAAAAAAACTAATCAAAATCAAAGCTTGTGAATTTACATACAGACACATTATAAGATTACAACTCTAATACTAATCAAACTATGATATTAATTCATCAACTCAACTTTTATCAGGACTGAGGAATTGAAAGCATCAAATTCTCTTGAAACAAACTTGTCTCAACAGCTACTAGATTCTAGTAAGGACTATAATTTACAGCATTAATTAAATAATAATAATAATTTTACTCATATTGGAAATTTAAGTCTAGACGACTTTTGTTTCTTTTTAAGTAAACTATAGACAATATTATATAAAAAAAATTCAAAATGTCATTTGATTTTCCCATTACCTCTTTTTTAAAAAAATATTCTTCATAAACAAGAGTAAATTTTGTTAGGATTAAATCATATTATTATGTACTGTAAAATATTTAAAATATTTATGTATTTAAGTCTCATAATTTACGTTATATTTGTATCCGCGGTTGTGCGTGAGAATAAGGGCATAGAAGATAGTGAATTTACATTTCCGACAATTTGGTCATATAAGATGAACTAGAAAGTACATATTTTCTTGTAGAGACCTTACTTTTAAACTGTGCATATCAGCGTAATAAAAATTAATATTTAATTATTTATAATAATAATAATAATAATCTAATCATTTATAAATATATTATTTTAAAATAATAGTACAATATTTTAATACAATAAGAATTAACATAAATTTATAAAATAATAATTATAATAATAAAAATATAAAAATGATAAAATTATAAAAAGAAATTTGAACTGCGAAAAATAAAATTAATAGAAGCACTTAAGGAGTGCTTCAACCCTATACAGAAAACACAATACAAAAAAATATTTCTATCTTAAATTCAAATCCTACACACACAAATACTCAACTAGAGTGTGAAAAGCCTGAGTGCATTCACTGCATTTGGCATACAAACAGGGATTGTATCTATCATTGTCAAAAACACATTACAACAAAAACACTCCAAAAATTATATAAATACAAGTGAAAAAATAAGAGTCAACTAGATAAAATTAAAAATAATGATAATCAAAAGATACATTTATAATAATAATAATAATAACAATAATATAAAGAATAATAACTTTAGTTTAGTTTTAGTTTTATATTTTAGAAAAAGAAATATCTTTAATTTTAAATGTATTGATAATATTAGATAATTTGTAGTTTTTTTTCAGTTAAATTCAAGAAAGATAATAAGGATAGAAAACTTAACATTATTTATCTTAAATTCATTTTAAACGTAAGGACAAAATAATAATTTTACAATTTTATCAATTAAAAGATTCTTTTATCTATTATAAGGATCATATTATCTTTCACAAATTTTTCTTTCTATTTCCTTTATTTTTCACTCTCTTACTTTAAGTCAATGATTTTTCCTTTCATTCTCTTTTCATTTGCATCATTTTCCACTCTTTCAAACAAACAAACGAGCTTTAGAGTGTTAGTTAAGTTAAAATAGTTTTACAACGTGGATCCACTTTCTTGATTGGTAGATATTCTACTCTAAGAAATACCATGGGAGGGGACCCTGGGCCAAGGAAGGGTGTCAGAATATAAACAGGAAAGTTGGTAGTATTTATTTTGTGTTCTTTCATATTCAAAACAGATAAGACACACAAAATCCACTTGTAATTGTTTGTGCCATGGACACCATGTCCTCCTCTCTCTCTCTCCGAGGATTTACATGCATATATATATATATATATATATATATATTTACCATGCATATATATTATGTGTTTTTAGCCTCAAGTATTAGTGGAACAGTAGCACATATAATATCTCATCCTGTGAAGATAAAACTTAACCCCAAAAAAGATGTGTCCAAAAGAAAACATCAAAGGTGCTGAAATATCTAAATTAGATCAAATGCATTCAGATATATATATATATATATATATATATATATATATATATATATATATATATATATATATATATACTCGTGAAATTTGTACCTGTTTAGTTTTTATTAACAAACACATTAATTGTAAGGAACTAATTGATATAGCAAGACAACAATAAGGAGCAGAGTATTCATAGTTGGTTTGGCATATATTATCTTTCTTTTTTCCAGATTTAATATTGTTACAGTTTAGGGTTTCTCTGCTATTATATGACAGTTAGTCTTAAGATGGAATTTAGATGAGCTTGTTCTAGATTAACCTCAAAAGAATCCTTAGTGTAATTATTAGAGTATGTTTAGATATTTTCACGAGTTGAATATCTTACATCAAAAAGTTAAATTACAGTACGATATATAACTAAAATAATCTTATTTTATAAATTAACTTTATAAAACTAATCTTAGTTTTCGGTATAATAACTGAAAGAAATAAAAAATATAAAATTGTCACTTGTTTTAAAGATGGCATATGAGCATATTAGTTTAAGTAAGGTTAAGAAGAATTATAATATAAAATAGAAGAGTTTAAAATCAACATCATGTTAGTTCTTTCTCTTAGTTCATGATTGATTTGTCTGAAGGATAAAGAGGAATAAAGTGTGTAGAAATTACTCTATGTCAGAAAATCTACTAAGAAAACTATATTTTTATTGTTAGACAGAATAAAATAAAATATTTGATTATGAATAATAATAGAGACTCTTCTAATTATTATTAATTAACAATGGTCTAGTCTATCTATTATTGGTCTAATTGCATGTATATTCACATTTTAAACAATATCATCTTATATAATTTAATAAATAATAACAATAATAATTATATAATAATTTAATTTGACAACTAAGTTAAATTAATTTAAATAAATTATTAATTTATGTATGTTTAAAAAATAGTTATTACAATAATAATATGGATAGATTCAAGAAATCAAAGACATGAAAATAATTATTACGATAATAATATGAACAAATTCAAGAAATCAAAGAAATGATGAATGATTGGATTGTTGGGGAAGGCCAAATATGAGTGCTAAATTAGCAAATATGTATGATGAATGAGCAATGATGAGTTCAGAGTTGATAGTAATGTTTAAGTTTTAGGAATCAAACTTATTCTTATGTGGGGAGTACTTCGCACATAAGAAGTGTCCAAAAGAAAACATCAAAGGTGTTGAAATATCTAAATTATATATATATATATGTACTCGTGAAATTTGTACCTGTTTAGTTTTTATTAACAAACACATTAATTGTAAGGAACTAATTGATATAGCAAGACAATAATAAGGAGCAGAGTATTCATAGCTGGTTTGGCATATATTATCTTTCTTTTTTTCCAGATCTAATATTGTTCCAGTTTAGGGTTTCTCTGCTATTATATGACAGTTAGTCTCGAGATGAAATTTACATGAGCTTGTTCTAGATTAACCTCAAAAGAATCCTTAGTGTAATTATTAGAGTAAGTTTGTTCATTCTACAAGCTGCCAAGAGTAGTCAGCCAGACTACGACCAAAAAGAAAGGATATGCATAAAAACTCGGTGAAAGAAAGATATGGAGGGTATATTTGGATATTTTCAGGAGTTGAATATCTTACATCAAAAAGTTAAATTATAGAATGATATATAAATAGGAATAAATCTTATTTTATAAGTTAATCTTGTAAAATTAAGCTTAGTTTTCACTATAATAAGTGAAAAAATAAAAAATAAAATTTTTTAAAAAATGACATATAATCATATTAGATTTAAGGTTAAGAAGAATTATAATATAGAATAGAAGAATTTAAAATGAGCATCACGATGATTCTGTTTTTCCTCTTAGGTTATGATTGATTTGTATAGAGGATAAAGAGAAACGAAGAATATGTACAAATTACTCTGTATCAGAAAATCTATTTACAAATAACTGTATTTTTATTCTTAAATAAAATAAAATATAATATCTAATTTTAGACATAATAGAGATTCTTTTTAATTATTATTAATTAACAATGGTTCAGCGTACCGTTATTGATTCAGTTGTATATATATTCACATTCTAAACAATATTATCTTATATAACTTAATAAATAATAATTATATAATAATTTAATTTGACAACTAAGTTAAGTTAGTTTAAACAAATTATTAATTTATGTATACTTATAAAATAATTATTACAATAATAATATAGACAGATTTAAGAAATCAAAGAAATGATGAATGATTGGATTGTTGGGAAAGGCCAAATATGATAGTGCTAAATTAGCAAATATGTATGAATGAAATGCTGATGTTTAAGTTTTAGGAATCAAACTTATTCTTATGTGGGGAGTACTTCGCATCAGCGGATCAATACACTTAAGTTTACATACTTTCAATCGAATCAAATTAAACTGTGAAAATTTCATGAAGGGAAAAGAAAACTGGTCCGACCGATGAAACATAAAGTTCAACAAGACGAATAACATTGTGAATATAGTTAGCAGTGGCAATCCATGCATTGTGCTTGAGGTGATGCCTTTACAAATTCTACGGCTAAAATATTAAACTCAATGATCCCACTTACGAATATAAGTACTTTAGCTCAATTAAATAAATGTCACTATCACTCCTTCAAGGAATATTCTGTCTTACAATGCAATTCAACTTTCTGATAGCAGGTTATATAGCATTCTTGTCGGGGATATATCCTTTGTGCTTGTAGGAATGAATTAACTTATTATTTTAAATAAACATATAGTTGACCTTCCCCAAACTATACAATTAAAAAATGTTTAATAAGCGCATTCACGATCTATATATCTACCGTTGTATCTTTGTATCGTTTATAAAAATTGTATCATGTTACATTAATATAATATAATACATGGTATTGTTTTGGCAGTGTACTTTAATTTTATTATAAATAAAATATGGTATTATATTAAAATGTTATGGTTTATAACCGAGAGTAATAATTTAAGGAGATATTCATCTTGAAATATTAAAGATTGTATGCTGTATTGGGATTCGTCTATAAGGTATTCAAATTCTACTAATATATTGGAAATTACATAAATGAAGATGGTGAGATTTGATGAAAGTTTGGATTGAGTGTCTGCAGTTTGAAATATAACTCATCAGAAGAGGTTCAAGTGGACTAACCTTATCATACAAGGTTATTGATTGATTGAAGAGCTGTGTGGATTCACAATTTAGAGTTGTATAACAGGTGTAAACTTCTGCGTCTATTCAATGCACGAGTCTTTCAAGAATAAAGTCAAGTGTCTTTATATATGATCAATGTATGTATAAGATGTGTTATTATATAAAAATAAAAATGATAGAGTCATGTATGAGATGATTGATGGGTGTTTGAGTTGGGGTATTCTGATTAATATAAAAGATTTAAACTTTATGATTTTATATTTTAAAGTCTATAACTTATCTTTTTATTTGATATGTTGTTTGTTTTATTTTAAATATGCTTTGATAGTATGTGATACGTGATCAGAAGATTTATGAGTTATTAAGATTTTTCCATAATGAAACACATAATTTTTTTATGCATATTTTATTTTTATTTTGTATCGTTAATATAAAACTCATATATAAGAAAATTTATATTTTAAACTACTTCCAATATAATATGTATATATTATATTTATTAATTATATGCATATTATAACTTCTTATATACATCAATTAATACTCACAAAGTTAATTCTATTATAGTATCATTTAAATTGTCAATCTTTATTTTTATCATCCAAATTTAATTAGAATTGTAGTGAAATATTTAAATTGAATGCTCATTGGAGCTTAGTTTATAAGTTATCAGCTGGACTGAAAAATAATTTCACCTCACGAACAGAAAATTAAATGTTTCACTCCCTAAATTTCTCCAAATTAAAAGTATTTGTTTGGTACTCGCAATTTTAAAAATAATTTTACTTAATTTAAACAACATTAGAGACGTTACTCCAAATTAAAACCATTTTCATGACAATCAACTTTGATTTGACGATTTTATTTGGAAATACCTTGTCACTCGTGTTTCTTCCAAGTATTTCTTGCACAAAGGTCAGACATATAACTTTTGATATGATGAACTGAAAGAGTTTTATTTTGAAATTTTAGAGACACAAATAATTTAAATTTAAAAAAACTAAGAACTAAGTTTGCAGCCAAATCATCTAGAAAGAAAATACTAAAAGAACAACATGATTAAAAATGACAGCTAAATTATAAACCGCGGGAAATGGTAATGAATTTAAGTGACGCTTTCACAATATTCGTTCCTGTATGTATTTTTTTTAACTTTTTGAAAGAATATTAAACACTTTGTTCATGGAATATCCTTCTCTCCTTCGAAGAATATTATAATTTTGAAAGCTAAACCTCGTTTCTTTTTTTCTGTCCATCAATTCTTTTTGCTTAAAAGCAGTGGCACATGCACGAACCCTTAGTTTCTTTTATTTGGATGTTAGACACTAATATTCGTGTTGATCAAGACCTAGTGATAATTATCGTGGGGACCTCACTCTATAGATTAAGTTATGGTAACTTCACATACAAGCTTTTATGAATATATGCCACCCAAATGAAGAAACGGAATATGTGCTTTTAATAAATATTATATATATTAAAAATATTTCTGATGATAAAGTGAAGTTTTAGTGGATATATTTGTCTAAAAAAGAGTTTACACTTAGTTCTAATTAATAGAAATAAAATCATGTTATAATACAAAAAAGGGTACGATATAGGCATTTAATCGAATAATGTCGACATCAACTAATTAATCACTTAATCTTAATTACACAGATAATTCTTTTTATAAATGATAGTATCAGCTTTACAAAATCAATTAATCATTGTCCCTCTATCCATGAATCAATTAAATAAATATTTATTCTTTGTTATATTACTTTCCCTGTTTCTTTTCGTAATATATTTCTGACACCAGTGAGAAATAAATTTAAGGGACCAAAGCAATAATAGAAGGAATTGAGTCCGTGAAAACACAACGTCCAAGACGTTATTAATAAAATTTGCCCATAAAAAATAGTAGAGAACTACAAGTTGTACTCATATTCTCATTGTTTACATTGAGTTCCACATAAAACTAATCGAGTTAAAATAAAACATTAAAGTTTTTCATTGTCGTAAAAATAATGTAATCACGCGAAATATTTATGATATTTGTTCAATGTGGTAACTGTTGTTTTATTTTTCATGCAACTAGAATACTTAAAAGTAAAAAGGTTTATACTCCTATTACAAATTATAATATAATAAAAAAAAGTGTGTTAGGGATTTTTTTACTATGATAGAATATTTACAACCACTCACGTACAAGATAACATAGACTCCCTACCTTTAACAAAAAAATTTAAGATTATATGTTTGTGTTTTGTTTTCTTATATATTCCTTTTTTTATTTTTTTTATTCAATATACGACTTTCAATTAATACTTTGATTTTAAACAGATATAGTGTTGACTTATTTAATAGTTATTATATTATAAAATCTCGTTTATTCCATTATCGAGAATATGTGGTTCCAACTTCTTGATTTACTTATAATATTATTACTTTAAAAAATCACATTTAAAATATTTTTTAATCATTTAAGAATATAACTTTGTTTAAGTTAGCGATTTTAATTCGTAAAAACTAAACTATTATGTTCATACAAATAGATGCATTTATATATTATTGGACCGAATGTTTAGATGGGGCAAAACAAACTCTTGAGGAAATTTATTTTAAACTTTTGTAGATTGATTTGAGGTGAATACTTTTTATAATCACTAATTGAGACTAAAGTCTGTTTAGAAAGTTCAATTTCTACATTAATTCTAATTGCAAAAAGTTAAAGTTTATTTTTTCTATATTAGTTCTCATTAAATAAATTTAGAAAATTATGTTTACATAGATCGATTATAACTACAACTAATATAAAAAGTTTGCTTTTGTTTTTAAATATTGTTGAAAAAGTCAACTCACACATAATCAAAAAGAATTTGACAAAATCAATTCACAGAAATCTATTTTGACAACCTAAATAAACAATTCATATGGCAATACATTATCACATTAATATGTAGCTATAAACTTTAATTGTCTAAGCAATGAGTCAGTTAATTTTTTCGTTTTTTAATAAGCATGGGACATCATTATTAGAGTACAAATATTACTTTAAACCATATACAATGTGACAATGGCCATTAGTTTGAAAAATAACTCTGAATATATTTCAGAGGACATGTGCAACAATTTGGAATAAAAATCCATGACTTCTTGGTCTCTGACTTCAATTTTTTTAACAAAATAATCCTCTTGGCTTAAATATAATGAAAAAATACATGGTTAATAAACTTAAATAATCAATAAGTTTTAACTACCTAAACCATATTTAACATTACAATTTTAAAAATATTTTTTAAATATAACTTTCATCCTCAATAAATATAATTAAGGATACTTTAAATAAATTATATTTTAATATATAAAAATTAATAAATTTAACAGCTATTCTTAATCCTCTTTAGGAAAATGATATTATTATATATGTAATAATTAATTGTATAAACACCTAGCATGTCATATAAAGTGACAAAATCTCCTGAAGTCCTTTCCACTAAGAAAAACACTATAATGATATTCTGCAATCAAATGAAAGCACATGATAAATATAAGAAATAATCACGTTTTTTTTATACATTTTAAACTCTAAAGAATAATCGAGATGAATATTTATCATGCGACTAAAAGACAATATATTTTCTTATGAGTATCTATAATTTTGTCAATGTTGAAACAGCTTTTATAAAGAGTTAATCTTTTCGAATAAATCTTACTTTTCTAAATATATTTGAAGACCAGGTTATGAAAGTGATATACATTTTAATACTATATGATTATCAACATAATTATAAAAACAAATTAAAAGAAAATATCATTGAACAATCCTGGCAAAAAGTCGAAGAAATAAATAAGTTTATCACATGAATCTAATCGGGTTTGAGGTTTAAGTAAATCCATATATAAAAAATATGACATTTTTTATATAACGAATTTGTGAATTTTTCTTCTTATAAATGTGGAATTCTTGACTTCACATTTAAATTCATCACAATTTTTCCGTTTCTTACAAACAGACTTTAATTGCTAGAGTTCTCAAATATAACAAATAAGAAACATACAAACAAAATTAAAAGAAAACATTTTTATTAACACTGAAATATTTTTTACACAAAATCTAATATAAAATATCATATATCGTCTCTACCTATAACAGTTTCTATGTATACAACATATATAACCAAAATTAAGGGAATAACAGAAAACAACAATTAACCAAAATAAATATATGTTATAAACTGTCTGTCATACTAATTCTAGAAAGAAAGTATCTGGTAACATAATTTAAAAGCCAACACGTCACACTTTTCTTGCAAACAAAGCATCTTATGAAAAAAATTCAAAATACTATAATATGGGAAAACATATTTCAAACGAGAATTTTCACGTGAATGATAGTGTCAACTCTATACATCTTAACGGCAATTTACCTTTCTAGACATCTGCATGTGCAAATGAAAAGAGGGAGCACAAGAAGTTGCTTCAATAGTTCAAATGTCCCTCACCATGTACACGATTATCTCCGTTTGCTTAATCACTCTACTTGTGTTGACCAGCCCACACTATACAAGTACTGTTCAAACCACCCACCCAACTCAAACTTTTGCTCTAACTTAAATCTTTATTCATGCTCACCATCATAAAACTGTGTCTTCATACAAAAAGTTGTGAAAGCTGGAATTAATGAATAAATTCAAAACAATTTAAATATGAATTAATAAATTTTTCATGATTGATTTTTTAAATTATGCATAATTAATTTGATATAATTAAAAAACCTGACATAATGGAGATAACTTGATATATAACATGTTCCACAGTGTTACAGAAACATAAAAAAAAAAAAGGCTGATATAGAGATTATTTAAAAAATATAGTGATAAAAGCTTGTATTTTCTATTGAGATGACATTTTAGGGTCAAGTTGTTTGTTTTAAAATTTGAAACTCGTTACGATTTTGTTATTATAAAATTATTTTGAAGAGTCAAGGAATGAAGATATATTTAAACTGATGTTAGTCTCGACTCTTGAGTGATGTGGGATTATTGAATATACCGGAACAAGTCTTCCAGTGAAAGACTAGAAAAACATGATTCTCACAAACAGCGTCAATATTTCGATCTCAAGTCACGCATTCAAAGTATTATCCATTTTAAGTTCGAACTCCATTACATTTTTGTCATCTTTAAAAGACGTCTTAAACAAATAAAAGAAAAAAAATATATTTAAACTTGCTTAACTTCGACTCATAAATTACATGAAAATTGTGAAATATAAAGCTGAAAGTGATACTTTATTAAATCAAAGACCATGACATTATATAGCCTTACAGGAGATATAAATAAAATAACAGAAGCAAGCTAGAAACTAGGAAATAGACTCCACTAAAACTAGAAACTAGGAAACAGACTTCACTACATAACCGTAGATGACTTATTCAACTAAGAAAAGGTCAAATTCCAACATACCCTCCCTTAAGCTTAACTATCCTGAATTAAGCTTACTTCACACAAGTTAACAATTCCAAGTAATGCTCTCAGCTTCTCGAACTGTTCCAGCTTCAACGGTTTCGTGAAGATATCTGCAACTTGGTTTTTTGTTGCACAATATTCCAGTTTAACAGTTTTGCCATTCACCAGCTCTCTGAGATAATGAAACCGTACTTCAATATGCTTACTTTCCCGTGAAGGACTGGATGTTTGGACAAAGCAATCGTCGAACTGTTGTCACAATAAATGACAGTTGCAGACTCTTCTTCAGCTCTAATGTTCTCTAAGATCCTTCTAATCCACACACATTGACAAGCACAAAAAACAGCGGCAATATATTTGGCCTCAGTAGTAGAAAGGGCGACAACAGGCTGCTTTTTCGATGCCCAAGAAATCGCACCAGACCCTATAAAAAACACACAGCCTGTTGTGCTTCTCCGATCATCCAAATCGTCGGCGTAGTCGCTATTCGTCAATGCCATAAGTCTCGTACTGCTGCTTTCACTTTTCCTGTAGAAGATTCCAAGTTCGATTGTACCTTTTATGTATCTTAAGATCCTCTTTGCAGCAAGCCAATGTGACATCCTTGGATTTGCCATGAATCGACTTATGAGACATACTCCATACATTAAATCCGGCCTGGTTACTATTAGATACATAAGACTCCCAACCAATTGCTTGAACATAGTTGCATCCACCTTCTCGCCATTCTCATCTTTTGTGAGCTTCATTCCCTGCACAATTGGATTTTTAACAGCATTGCTTTCTTCCATTCCAAATCTTGTTAAAACTTCACGAGCATACCATTTTTGACAAATAAAAATCCCATTAACACTCTGCTTCACCTCTACCCCAAGAAAATGTTTCATTTTTCCCAAATCTGACATCTCAAATTCCATCATCATCGACTTCTTAAACTCATCACACATAGCTCTATCATTTCCAGTGAATATTAAGTCATCAACATACAAGCTGACAATGAGAATTTTACCTCCTTTCGTCTTGGTAAATAGAGTATGTTCGCTTGGACACCTCTCAAACTCCTCATCCAAGAAATATCCTTCAATACGGCTGTACCAAGCTCTCGGGGCTTGTTTGAGCCCATACAATGCCTTCCTCAGCTTGTACACTTTCTCCTCGTCTCCTTTCTTTATGAATCCCTCCGGTTGTCGCACATACACATTCTCTTTTAGTTCCCCATGTAGAAATGCACTTTTGACATCTAATTGGAAGATTTTCCAATTTGATTGTGCTGCAACTGCAAGTATAGTTCGAATCGTATCGAGCCTCGCCACCGGAGCAAAGACTTCGGTATAGTCTCTGCCATAACACTGAGCATATCCCTTTGCCACCAACCTCGCCTTGTATTTGTCGACTTTGCCATCTTCATTCAGCTTTGTTTTATACACCCATTTCACTCCAATTGGTGTAAAACCTACAGGTAAAATAGTTAGCTCCCATGTGTTGTTTTTTTCGATCGATTCGATCTCGTTTTTCATTGCTTCTCTCCACACCTTGTCTTTCACTGCTTCTTCGAATTTGACTGGATCATTTTCTGTCATCATCATCAATAGCATGACCGATAAGCTTTCTTCCTCATCTTCTCCTTCACCCGTGACATAATCAGCCAAATAACCCGGTGGTCTCCTTGCCCGTGGGCCTGCAACCACTTCTCTTTCAATCGATCTTGATGGAGATGATGAAATTGGACTGGACAGAGGAGAGACTGGGCTTGGCGGTGTCGAATTACCACCAGATGCGAAAGACGAAGACGAACCAGAAGGCAGTGAATTCGCGGTTGACGGAGGACAAGCCATGTCACCTTCTCTCTCTTCTGTATTCTGTTCTTCTTCTCCATAGTCGAGTATTTCCTTTTTTTCACCAGTTTGATTCCAAACCCAGCTTTTGTCTTCATCAAAAATTACATCTTTGCTTATCACGATCTTTTTCATAACCGGATCATACAGCCTCCATGCTTTCGATTCCTCACTAACTCCGAGAAAAACACATTTCTTGCTTTTGTCATCTAGTTTTCTCCTCTTCTGATAGGTATGTGTGCATATGCTATGCACCCAAAGACACGAAAATACTCCACCTCAGGTTTTGAACCGCTCCAAGCTTCCTCAGGTGTCATGTCTTCTACTGTTGCTGTTGGAGATCGATTCTGGATGTGCACACTCCATCTTGTAGCTTCAGACCAAAACTCCTTTGGGACTTGACTCTCACTCAGCATAGATCGTACAACATTCATTATTGTTCTATTCTTCCTCTCTGCCACTCCGCTCTGTTGTGGCGTAAATGCAGCTGTCAATTGCCGGGTGATACCATGAGTTTTACAAAACTCTCCAAATTCATTAGACGTGAATTCCCCTCCCCGGTCTGTCCTCAGGCAAGTGATGAAGGTTCCAATCTCCTTTTCAACACTTGCTTTGAAAGCCTTGAAGGTGATGAGTGCCTCCGATTTTTCATGGAGAAAATAAACCCAAGTTTTTCTAGTGAAATCATCAATGAAAGTTAAAATGTACCGCTTTCCGCTGTGCGAAATTGGTGTAATCGGACCACATATATCCGAGTGCACCAGCTGCAGCTGTCTCGATGCACGCCAGAAGCTCCTTTTTGACATTGATACTCTGTGTTGTTTTCCAGTCAGACACACCGCACATATCTCCTTCGTGGACTTCAGCATCGGTAGCCCAATAACCATCTTCTTTTGTGCAAGTTGTTTTAGAGCTTCTTGGTTTAAATGCCCAAAACGGTGATGCCACAAATTCGTCTTCTTCTCGATCACCTCTTCTGTCTTTAAGCACATCGTGTTTTTCTGCAATTTGGATGTTAGAAGAAAAAACATCCTGTATCCACTCATATCAGTCTCCATGATTGCACCTTTCTTGGGATGATATACTTTGCAGGTTCCATCACGAATCAAAATTGCCAAGCCTTTCTCCTGCAATTGTCCAAGGCTTAGTAAATTGTTCTTGAGCTTCGGGATATAATAAACTTCAGTTATGACTTGGGTGGCGCCGTTAACTTGTATTTTCACGCTTCCTTTTCCCATCACCGACATGTTTGTGTCATTTCCAAGTTTCACAGATTGATTGAAACCTTCTTCCAAATCAAAAAACCAGTGTTTGCATCTGGTCATATGATTGCTGCACCCGGAATCAAGGAACCAAACTTCTTCTCTGTTTGCCCAATGTTTCTCTAGATAAGACATCAAGAGCAGCTCTTCTTCTTCTTCTTCTAGTTCAGCATAATTCGCCTTCTTCTCCCATTTGGGACACTCGTTCTGATAGTGTCCTAACTGGTGACATTTGTAGCACTCGATAACGGCACGATCGACCGCGTTTCTTCTTCTTCCTCTACCGCGTCCTCCTCGGAACATTCCGCGACCTCTTCCTCTACTGGGTCTTTCATCTTGATACACTTTTAGTGTCAGCTCTTCTTGCACATATCCATTCAATCGCTGCTCATGGACAAGTAGACTACCATGTAATTCATCGATACTCATCGTACTCAGATCATTCGATTCCTCAATCGAACATACCACATAGTTGAATTTCGAGGTTAGTGATATGAGAATTTTGCTCACGATCGTGTTCTGCTCCATTGATTCACCATTCATCTTCATCTTGTTCACCATCGTCAATGTTCTTCCTAGGAAAGTGTCAATCTTCTCTCCTTCTTTCATGGTCAGCAATTCGAACTCCCTTCTCAAAGCTTGCAATTGCGCCCTTTTCACCTTTGTAGAGCCTTGATACTTCTGTTTCATGGATTCCCAGATCGCCTTAGAGGTACCTTTGTCAAGAATAGTTTCCAGAATCTCTCTGCAATGGACTGGAACAAGAAATTCTTGGTCTTCAAATCCTTCAACTTCACCTCTTCTACAGATTTACTTTGCACCTCACTCGCCTGTGTTGTTTCGATCCATATCTCCGGAATCCCATCTTCCACCAGGCTCCACAATTCTCTGCTTCTCAGAAAATTCTCCATTGTCATGGACCAAAAATCGTAATAGCCATCAAATTTTGGGATGGCCGGCTGCACAAATTTTTCAGATTTCTCAGACATCTCTCTCGATCACTTTCTCACACAGGTTCTTGCTCTGATACCAAATGTGAAATATAAAGCTGAAAGTGATACTTTATTAAATCAAAGATCATGGCATTATATAGCCTTACAGGAGATATAAATAAAATAACAGAAGCAAGCTAGAGACTAGGAAATAGACTCCACTAAAACTAAAAACTAAGAAACAGACTTCACTACGTAACTGTAGATGACTTATTCAACTAAGAAAAGGTCAAATTCCAACAAAAATATTAAATATAGCGAAAGCTAACGATGTGGTAATTTTACTACCAATCACATTTAAACAATCAACATAATATGAATGATGAAAAACTCTGTACTAATAAAAATCCAATTTCAAATTTAGAGGTTAAAAAGTATATAGCTCACATTTTATTTATTGTTTAATGCATGTGTTTGGTGGAACGTTCTACTAGGTTTGTAGGTTGTATGTGGGAAGTGGGGATGAGTGGTGAAAAGATGAGTTCGTTTTCATATAATATAGAAGAAAGAAAATAAATCAACAATCGCTGCTCCACTTGAAGGAAACCGTGGAAATTAATAACAAAAAGTAAAACAAAACTTTAATAAGATACCATTCGTGCACTAAGCAGTATGCACCGTGTTCCCCACATAATCTATAGATAGATATGTTGTGTCATGTGTACTAAAAGTTTCATTTCAAATTTAACAAACGCACGCGTTTTCTTCCGAACTATTTTTCAATAAATAATCACAAATATTAAAAATAAAATATTTGTTTCAGAATTTTACTTTTTTTTTTCAAAGTTTTATACATTTTATTGCCTAAACCACATCGATATATTCTTTGTATCAGGTCGGCCTGTTATGACAAATTAAATGTTTGTGGAACGATATAATATATAAGAGCCTCTCATATATAAATATTTTAAATTTGTGAAAACATTATATAGAAAAACATATATTTTACTCATTTGAATAACATAGTTTTAAACGTATAAAGAGTATTTAAAAAAAATATATAAAAGATACTTCTTTTCCGAAACAACTATTGTAACTTATTATTTACGAAAAAAAAAACATTTCTAAAAAACATTTAGATATTTTCAAGTTATTAAACATTTAGATAAAAAAAATAACTTAATATTACCACAAGGATAAACAAAAATCCACATAATTTTTATATTCAAAATAAAAGGAAATATTTCAAAATCAAAAATCAATAAAAAGTTAATCGTATAAATTGATATCATTAGCATTTCACTATAAACATAGTGTTCGCATAAGATACACTGATATACATATTAAATATCTTCAATTTTATTTTAACTCTTTAATCTGTTATTTGATAAACATAGTCTGAAGTTGATCTTATGTTACATACAAATAATTGGTAATGATCAAAACTATTTTATTAAGACGAATTTTTTAAGAGTTAAATGATAACATCAATCAAATTTTTTTTAACTTTTGAATGTTTATAAAATGGTTTATGTAAGTTTTAAATTCAGTCCGAATATAAACTAATACAATCCAAAGGGTAAAAAGAAACTAAAACCAAGAGAAATATAAGTGAACCTAAAATGGCTGCAAGAATCGGCAAACCCTAAAATGTGAATTTCCTGTTTTGCATGAATTGATAAACCTAATCAAACCTCACTGAAATCCTAAAATTCACAAAACCTAAATCTTAAACTTTAAACATGCACAAACATAACTCTGGCGCTGGTTTTCAGAATCCTACGTTAGAAACTTTTTATAACTTCATATCGGAAAATAGGTAGGGTTAGAATTTGTTATTGATTTCTGGTAGTCCAACGTTGTGCTCTTTTATTCTGTCTTTGTCTTTATAAGTAATTTGAGTGACTTTTTGGAAGATATCAGTGATTATTAAGTATTTATATTTCTGTGTATAAATTACAATAAAATAACTGCATGTGCGAAGGTTTGGTTTGCATACGTGTTAAAACACTTCAAAATTTTCTTATATATAATTTTTTTTTCTTGCTGATAATAAAAACGGGAAACTCTTCCTGAGCTGTGGCAAATTAAGGGGATTAGGATGGAACATTGTATTCATGCAATATACTTACAATGTTATTTTTATCCTCGTTTATGTCGATCGGATATTTTACTTTACATAATTTTTTCTCTTTCAATCCCTTTTGGTTATATATAAAGAAATTATACAATTAATGCTACGATTTCTCTAGTATCAATGACCCACTTGACTATTATTCACGATTTCATTACGGTTTTATCGTAGCTAACTACCACCATAGTCAAACTTACCTATCGACACGTCCCAAATGCCTTGTTTCCATTCTTTGTGGTCATCGCCGAAATATCACTGTCAGTTCAAGCCATATGAGATGTCATGAATATGCATACTCTGAATGCAGTAATGGACATAGGACCTATTCATGAAATTTATATTTATAAACATTTATGGAAAAAAAATAGTGCCAAATTTCCCTAGTCACTATATGTTCAAAAACACCCCACAACACACATTAAATCAATGAGATAATTTCTTTATTTAGTTTGAACACCACAAACTATACTATACTCATCATTATCGTTGCCACCATCACTTAAATGATGCGTGACATATTGCTATCAATCTTCTTTCTCGATTTCCTTGCATATTTATATTCAAAACGATTTTTTGGCATTGTACAATGTACATATAAGGATGAATGACGTAGGTCTTGTTTGCTTGGGTTTTTTTTAAATGTTTTTTCACTAAAAATATATTTAAATTTTAAAGAGAAGACATAATTTGAGCATTGGGTCAGGAATTTCAAACTGAGAAAACCTATCCCAGAACAGCTATGGAAAAGGATAACAATTTGAGCACTGGGTCAGGAATTATCTTTATAACAAAATATTATTTTATTTAATAATTAAATATTAAAACAAGATCAAATCAATCATAAATAAGAATACTAAGTTTCTCACATTAAGATATTTGCACTTGACTTTGTTGAATGTAACCATAATTACCCTGATTGTATATGAGTAATCATATAAAATTGTTGTCATTGATGTGAGCAATAACGTATATTTCATAATTTTATGTGAACAAGCACGTAAATTTTGGCGACTTCAACAATGAATTATGCTTTATTCTAAATACAGCTATTTATAATTATCGTTTTATTTTTAAGGCAAACGTTAGTGGAACATTAGAACTTTACATAGTTAATTTTAATTTTATGATAATTAGAGCACCTAAATTACATAGCATCTAATAATAAGGATTAAAACATAAAATAAAAAAAGGCACAAAGTGTGTATTTATATAATTTTTATATTGTAGTGATGTCAAAGACGAAAAGGTCATTTTATTCTATAACAACTAAAACATAAAGTCTTATATGTATAGACTAACAAGAAAAATGTGTGCAAATACAATAATCTAATTAGAATATTATTTTATATGAAACGACGAAGCTTGGTTTCGAAATTAATTTCATTGCTGCGATGTTATTTTCCTTTAGCATTAGCATGTGTTTGTAAAAAGAGTTTCATGATTTAAAGAAGCTAAAAATAAATTATTTATTTTAATTATTTTATTAGGATAAAATAATTACAATTGATTAAATTTTATTTTTTATAAATTGTTTTGATTACTATCAATTCCAAAATTTATTTTAATTACTATCAAGTACAAAATTTATTTTAATTTTAAATGATAGTTAATAACTCAAAATATGTGTTGCTTTTTTAGTTATTGATCGTTATTATTTTTAGTGAAGTCTATCAAGATTTATTCATCTGGACTTAACAAAGATGTTTTTTTAATGGTATTGTCATTAATTGAGAATTTTTGTTTACTGATTTTTTTATTAATGTTAACTGAAATTTTTCATGACCTAATATCAGTATGGTCTACTTCAATTGAAAAAAAAAATATTTTTTAACATCAATTCAAAAATAATATCAAATCAATCCGTGAAAGAGAATAAAGAAAAAATTTGAGAAAAGAAAAAGATCCGAAGATTCTTATTCTTTTAAGCAGCATTTGTTATTTTGTTTGAACTTAAATTATTTTTATAAAATTTTATGACTATGTAGTATATTTTATAATAAAATTTTAATTTTTTTATTAAAATAAATTATCCTGTAATATTTTTTTTAAAACACTTTATTAGAAATTTCATGTACCATTAACAAGTAAATATAAATAATAATTTCTCAAAAATAAAAAAGAATAAAAGAGAGAAAAAATCTTGCTTATTATTTTTCATTATATATATGTTATACATAAATTGGAATATAATATTGGAATTCTACTATCTTTAATTTTAACAAAATAGTATACCTCAAATTATCAGAACTACAATATAAAATAAAGATAAAATTACAGAATTAAAATCTTTGAGTTAAAACTAATATGATAAAATTAAAGTGAGTAATTAAATATTGAAAGTTTGCTAACATAAATAAAAATGTGTATAAAAAAATCTTTTAATTATAATAAAAATAAATAAATATAGAAATATAATCATTGAAAACATATCATTCTATGTCTGTGTATATTTTCATATTACTTTTTGTATCTACAACAGTCATTAATGTTAGAACTTATTAATTAGTATACATATTATTCAAACTTTGGCCACTAGACTGATTCTGTTAGATAGCTTATTTTCAAATAAAAATGAAATTTATTGCAAGCATTAGAGAAATTAAAGTATTATTACTCTGTAAAATAAATTGAACTGAATTTAAAAATGTGATTTATATTTTTAAAATTAAAAAATTTATCAGAATTCATGTTATTGAAACTGGTGGGTACGGTTCGGTTGTTTAGTGTCATAAATCAAACGCGGAAATCAATTAGTTTCAAAATTGATCAGAAACTAGTTTATATACGGCATTGTGTATGTTCTTGATTTTAGTGCTGTAGATCAACACGAAGTCAAAATCATTGATGTACAAAGAAAATAAATGAAAGGGTTTAAATCAAAATCTTCAAAGAAAAATTATGATGAAGAGACACTAACTAGTCACTGAAATCTAATCCAACTTCACGCCCGAATGTTCATCAACCACAAAACTGCTTTCAATCAAATCAAAGCTTCAACTGAAATCCACTTCTACTTTTTTGCCATAGAAAATCATGCTTGGCTTATTAAAATCCAATAATTTGTGTTGTTTGGCTTCAAATACCATCATAGGTTGTACTTTTTGAATTATGTCGATGGTTTTGTGAATATGTCTGTGAATTTAAAGCGTGAAGCACAAATGTTAAGATAGTGGCCGAAAGCAAGCCAGCAAGGTGCATCTATCAACGCCTATACACTACACAGTGGAGTGTTTGGTCGATTTCGGGTCAATATGTTACCAGATCTTACGCTTTACGAGGTAGGCGTCAAATAGGTCAGTAAAGGTAGAAAATCCAAAGTACAAGAATGTGCCATGATGATGCCTTATATTTTCTTTTCACTTAAATTATATATTTTATTCCATATTTTATTTTTCAGACAATACTACCATGTGTTTGGTGTAATTTCTGCGTGTAATACACTAAAAAAGAAAAAAAAAAGGATTATCATCCATGTTTATCCTAATTTCTCGTAGAATGCACCGCAAAAGGAACAGAAAAAGTTGTTATATAATAACAAGTGTAACACAAAAAGATGTAACTAGAGTTGCGTTCCATTGACAATAGAGGGAAGGGAAGTGGAAACTGACTTACACTTAGATCAAACAAGAAAAAGAAAATGATAAACAACTTAACCTATTCATTTTCTATATATGTCAAGTAGAGTCAACTGTTTAAAACCTAGACAGACACACGGCAAAAGAAAAAGTGGGGTAATAACACGTGCGAAAAATGAGTAGAATTTGAAGGGTGTGTTTGCTTAATCAGCAGCAGATTTCTCAAAAGGGGCAAGCCTATTATCAGCTAGCCTTGAAGTGTACGCAGCCTTCTTGTATTCCCACCATGTGAACTCTTTGTACAAACACTCCTCTCCTTTTAACATCAATGAAGGTAAAGGTGCTATCTTTTCACTCAAAGCTGGTCCTCCAAAGTAGATCATTGATAACCTTGACTTCGTTGTGTCAGCCAAAACCCTGTGCTTTACACTTTTAAACCTCCCATTAGTCATTACCTGCATCCATTTCGTTTCACAACATTTGGTCACAGACACAGATACCCACAATAATAAACAAATAAATAAATCAGCTTATGAATATGCTTGTCGGAGTGTCTTTTCCAGTTTTCTTTACCAAGGATAAGTGACCCTTTTAGCGACACGTCATTCAGATATTCAAACAGTTTAAGTAAAGAAAAACAGAACAACATGAAATTACAGGCACAGATGATATTTTATCTCTCATGTGGATTAATATTAAAAAACAAAATTCATCCGATCTTATCCAAACATGAATTCAACTAAAAAAATGTGTACGATGATAAATGAAGTTATGGAATACTGAAGATGTGGATGAAAGGGTTGAGAGGAGAGGCATTCATGTACCTGCAGAGCGTCACCAACATTGATGAAAAAGGAAGTCTGATCAGGTGGGACGGAAACCCAAGTGCCATCTGTGAGACAGATTTGCAAGCCTGATGTGCTGTTAGATCTTAAGACAGAAATTATCTGTGGGTCTGTGTGCTCCCCAAACCCAACCAAATTCCGGTTCAGTGCTTGCACCTCAGGGCAAGGAGGGTAGTGGTTCATCCTGAAGCACGAATCACTTTTATCATCCTTCAGCAACCTGCTTAACATGTTCCTCTGCCCTATCCCCAACCCCTCCGCCATCAATTCCAACACCACATAGCACATGTTCTTCACTGCAGTAATGTAGTTCTCCACCGCCGCCCTGAAAAGTCGCACAAACACATCACTACAAAATGTCACGTCTTTCTTCAAATTTTAGATTTGGGTCTAATTCTACCCAAAAGTTAACTCCTGCTACAAATGTTGAAAACCACAAACGGATTCGCACTTTCCAAAACATCAAAACAAAAATAAAGTACGATTTTGTGTTTTTTTTTTTTTGTTTAAGGTTTAGTTTGCAAGCTTTTAACTACAAACCAAACACGCCATTCGAAAGGTTAAAATTTGCAGACATATGCGAGTGAGCTGATAAAAATCTGATAGACCCAGCTGCTGAAATATGTTTTGATACTGTTTAAAAATGTTGGGTTTAGGCTTAATTTATTATATCAGCGATGAGGGTGTTTAGGAGGGAAGAAAAGCAGGGGACTCTGTTTTACCTGAAATGATGAGGATTTTCTTGGAAAATGGAAAGTGATTTGGGTGAGATGACCTCAGGGTTGGTGTTGAGGAGGAGGTATTCGACCCAACCGACATCGCCGTTTGGGCCAATCCTCTTGCTACCGTAGCCGAAAGGGTCGGGGGGACCAGCCCTGTCTTTCTCGGACTGAGGTTTTTTGAAGAACCTGAGGGCTTCGTTTTCTAAATTGGCCATTAACTCCAATGGAACACCATGGTTCACAAGCTTGAAGAAGCCGAAGTCCCTACAGGCCTCCACTATGAGGTTTTTGGCATCGGGGTGCGTGAGGCCCACCACAGGAATCCCCGTGAACAAGGGCGTGGACTTTAATGGTTTCAGAAGGAAAAACTGGTTCAATGCTGGCTGCGACAGAACAACCATGGTTCTTGTTAGTATAAAAAAGAGAAGCAGAACAGGGTGAGGAAGAGAAAGAGGAAGGTGTAGGGAGAAGTTTTAGAGGGGGAAAAGAGTGAGAAGGGGGGAATGCTAATGATGCATGAATGAGAATGAGAGAGTAAGAAGGAAATAGGCGTTACGAACTATATATAGAGGCCATTGGCTCTTACGCTCACCTTCTCATTAGCATTTATAGTATAAAAAGTACTATTTTAGCAACTAAAATAATTATTTGCTAGATTATAATAATGTAATAATATAAATAAAGGTAATAATATATTTAAATATAATTGTTTTTATATCTGTAAGAGTTAAAGTTTCTGTGTGTTTTCCGTCTCTACAGTTTTTCTTCTTTTTAATTCTTTCCCTTTTCGAATCGGTGGATTTCGTTTCTACCTTGTGTACATACATATGCTTTTAGAAAAAGAAGGCAACTTCTTAGGATATTTGTTCACACCTAGCTTTTCACCTGACACTATATGGCCACCTTTCTTGAAGTCCAATAGGAATCTAGTCCATAAAAATTTCCTAAAATAATTCTTATCCATAAAATTTTTATTTTAATATAAATTTTGAAAATCTAAATGTGTAACATCAATATCAAAATAATATTTTTTTTCACATAAATGATTACAAATATCCTCACATTCCAGGTTACAACTAATATATACCATTAATAGTAAGTTTTATCTAATAATAGGTTTATTATACTTATATTATTATAAATTAAGAATTCAAGTATAAATTTGAGTTAAATTAAGAAAGTCCAGAAAAATATGTGAAAAAAATTATAAATTCATCGTATTAAAGTTTTGCATAAAAATGATGTTAAATTTCTGGTATTAATTTAACTTATGTTTGATAGTTATATTTTTTTTTTTAAAAAAGAAACTTGATTTTAATGTTATATATTAATATAATCATTGATATATACTTTTATCTTTTATGATCTAAATAGATATATGATGCCAAAAATTGTTTATTTCAATGTTTGAGAGAATAATAATTAACTGTTGGATGTAGTGGATTTAAAAGAAAAAAACGTTTATTGATACGTTGCTATTGTTTTGTTTTTTAACTCATAAAATATATAATTATGTTTATAGTACTTCAGGCAATTACAACAAATATATATTCCAGTTAAACCAACAAGTTAATCAAAATTTATATAAACTTTTATTTTAAATAATAAATCAATTGTTTTATTAAAAACTTGGATTTTTTTTGTTATAATGGAAATCAGCTATCATTGCTGTTCCTTTATTTGTAACTCGAACAGCAAAATAACTTTACACTCTGTGTGATTTTTATGATTTAAACATTTGATAACAGAACTGTATATTCTAATTCCAAATAAGTGATAAAAGAATAAACATGTATTATAATTTAAATTCACAGCATATTCAGTTATTTTTTTTTTTACATTATTTGAGTTTCATGAAACAAAACAATGGTACGATCAACTTATCTGTAAATACCTATGTATATAATTTTGTTATTAATTATAACACAATTTTGTTGTCACTATCTTTCCATTAATTTAACTAATAAATATCAATTCTATAGTTGAATAAAATTTGAATTAAAAGAAATCAAATTTAAATGATCCATAACTAAACATATCACTTGTATATCAAGCTTGTACGAGTCAAATTCTAAAATAATTAATAAATTAAAAATACACAATTAATTTTGTAATCATTCCTTTTTTAATCTAATTAACATTCAAAACTGATAGTTTACTTGTTAAATAAACATGATGATTAGAACTTATATTAGAACCATGGGAATATTATTGTTGTAGTCAAACACTATAATTAGAAATTAATATTCTTTAATCTTAAATTGAAAGGACTGTCTCAAACAATTTCAGCCCTGTTCTTAACAGGGTCTAAAAAATACTTTTGAAAGTATTTACTTAATACCTGAATCTATTGGCAATGGTACTTTTACAATTTGCTGTTGGTTGATTAATGGATAAAATTCAAAGGTAATATAGTAAACTGACAAAGACAACTAAAACTTAAAACCTAAGCAATTCTAATTTTGCGATGTGTGTTTTTTTTTTTTTTTTTTTTTTTTTTTGCATAATTATTCTAAAAATAATAGTAGAATTTATTTGTGAAAGTAGTTTATTAAACAAAAATTTTAATGCATTTTTCTGGCGAGAGAATATATACAGACTTAGTACTCAAAACAAAAATAATTAATTATTAACAGAAGAAAAAAAAAAGATTAAGCAATATAATTTCTTTTATGAAATACTGTTGATTTAATCACAAATATGTAGTATAAAACCACATATCAATGTTAATGTTATGATATCCTATAAGTTAAATTCATTTGTAAGTCCACGTAGAATTATGGGTTTTTTAATTCCACCATATAGTTAAAAGATTATAATTAAAATAACCACACAATCTAAATATTAACTTATACTGAATTTAATTGTATTTTTTCTTTTGCCATTCAAATTGTGTAATTTTAATTTTATAACTTCTCATTAGTCACTCAACTTTCATGCTTTCATATAAAAGTTTATCTTAACATATTGTGAGAGGTATGAAAACTTGTTTAAACATATTTTTCTCTAAATATTATAAAAATAAATTTAAATTTTATAAAATCATGTTATACAAATTAATTTATAAAAAATTACAACTTTATAATTTTTTTAATAATTTATAATTATTAAAAAATTACAACATATAAAAAACTTATTTCAATTTTTTTTTTAAATATCCAGATAAACTCTACTCATAGTATGCTTGCTTGTCACGGGAGGATAAAAATAGAAAACAAACGTGAGATTTCAACCATTAACAGAAAGAATGATTAAGGAGCCCTATTGTAATAGAAGAAAAGTTTAATACATTTAAATAGAAGAATTACAATATATATGATAATCTTAAATGGAAATTATATATTAATATTTATATTAACCACTTCTATCGATAATATTTGAGTTATATTTATCACATTATTAATAATTTTTTTTATAATTTATGTTAGATATTATCAGTGATATTATGTTAATATTATTTAATTGATGGTATGTAACGTAGTATATTTGATTTTATTCGATTTAATAAATGTTAAATAAAATTCAACTTACAGATTTTTTTTATTTTTATAAGACGTAGTATTTTATTTATACAGGATATTCTACTAGAGTTATAACTTCAATTATATATTAGCAAATTTATATACATACGAACATAATTTTTTTTATGGTTCTCACTCTTTTTGAAAATGGACTAGTTTAAAAATATTGTATTCAAAAGATTTATATAAATGAGATAATGAAGCTATCAAGTCATATATTATAACTTAAAGACGAGGAATATTGATCGTTATTTTTTAAAAGTTATTTTATTATTTTGGACATCCATACTTATCAAAAAATGTAGTGTAACTTGTATTATAGCGAAGAATTATTTAATGTATGAAATTGTCATTTACTTGTTATTATATATATGAATTTATTTTATCATTTATATCAAAAAGATAAACAAATATCATAAAAGAATGACAACAAATAGTATAAAAATAAATTAAATAATATCAAACTAGATATAATGTTTATATAATGTTTATAATAATTGAGATTGTTACTTATTGTTGATACTGTAAAAGTTTGATATAAACTATTATACTTTCTAATTTAATAAATAATAATTATAATAATAAAATAAATTATAAAATGAAAATTTTATTTTATATATCACATTCATCACGTTATTTATGAATTTTCCTAATTTTTTTTTTGTTATTTTTTTCTTAATCCAAACACTTACACTTTCTTTTACTTTTTACCTTAAATCCATTCTTTATACTTCTTCAAATTCATTATCAAATCCAAACATATCCAAAAATATATTTAATATGTTATTTCTTATATTTTGTTTCACAAAAGAAATAAACTTTTATATTTTCTTTACTCTTCACAAGCTCACAAAAATAAAAATAGACTATTATAAATACATTACAAAAGTTAAAGTACAAGGAACAATATAAAACTAAATATATTACTAACATATATTTAAAACAAAATAAACATAATCCCTAACTAATCTTAATCCAAATCTTTTAGTAATTCTTAAACTTTTAGTACAATCTAGATTTTCTATAATTATTAATAGAACCTAAATAAATCTAATCTCTAAATTATTATCTTTTACTTCAGATCTTAATTCAAAAATCTTGTAGTAGACGCTCAAATCAGAGTAAAAAAAAAAACAAGACTTTCCAGTGGAAAAAAATGACTCACTCACTATTTTTGTTGTAATTAAATGTTCTACCTTCAAACTTTGAATCGTGGAATCAATTTCAAATGCGCTTTACTCCGTTTGTTCATCTTCAAGCCTTCGATGCAATAGAATGTATCACAAAATAAGAAAAATTAGGAAGGGGTGGAAAATAATGAAACCACAGTTAGAGCTAGATTGATCGAAATGACCGTACATACAAGAAGAACATAGACTCAGAGAGAAAATAAACAAATTTAAAGACATAAAAAAACCAAACATATTAAATAGGGGTGATATGGTAAATTTTTAGCAAAAAGAAGCATAAAGTTAATAAAAAACTAACTTAAACCGTGTCAACTTGGTAGATATGGGTAATATGATATTTTCTCTAGTATCTTGTTATCTTGGATTTATAGAAGATATTAATTAAAAACTCAATGAAACTATAATACAAATTATTTCAACTTATATTGTATTAACACATGTTTATATTAAAAAATCTCATTATAAACTCACAACATCAGGAATAAAATTTTGTGATGATATTGATTATATAACTAGAATGGAATTCATTGTCAAACCCTTAATATATTGCATTTTTCTAATAAATCAATTCTTTATTATTTTCAAGAGAGAAACAAATCACCCATTCAAGAATATTCCGAACTAATAAGTGCCAGGAAGTAGAATTTGAACCACAATTACAAACATCACATCGTAATATTCTTCTTTAAAAAATATTTGTTAGACGTAATTGCATAAATTCGTCTGTACTAAAAATTATATATTTTCACATAAAATCATTATTTTTCAGCTAATTGTGTTTCCTTGTTTTTAGTTAACTAGGTTGTTTACGCAAAGCCCGAAATACCACATCAATTTAAGTATTTTACATAAATATTTACAGGAATATTTTTTATAGCGTAAATGTTTAACTTAATTTTGAGTTTTATCATAAACTTAACATATTAATATTTGAAATAGTTTCTTTATCGATGTTCTTTCTTACAAAAATGTCACTATATATACATATTGTACCAAGTGACGTATTTGTATAAGTAATGTTACGCCATCATCAACAAAAATTTTCAAACAGAGTTGTTTAACTTCAACAATTTTTATAAAGAGCGACATCGAAGAGAATCTAACTTCTTTTACTATATCTTACTGTTTTTAATATTTCACAAGCGAATTAAAAACTATTAGAATTTATGATATCATAAGTATGATAATTAGATATTGTATATAAAAATCCTTTAAGATCAATTACGGGTTTGTTTTGTACAAATATCTAATAATAAGTTGATTGTTAATTGATAAGTTAATTCTTAATAAATAAGTTATGTTAATTTTTAGTTGATAAGTTAATTTATAGTAAATAAGTTACTTAGTAGTGAATAAGTTCTTAAGTTATAAATATACATTAAATAGTCTTTTTGTTTATAAGTTCTGAAATAATAAATTAGTTAGTTGAATTAGAGGTATTTGATAAACTAGCTCACAAATGATTATACATAAAATCATATTAGAGAATATAATTAATATAAATTAAATTTGTTAGTTAGTTGAATTAGAAGTATTTGATAAATTAGTTCATAAATTAATATATATATATATATATGTATGTATGTATACATATGAAATAAAGATAGAATTAAAGTATCAATAAATACTAAATTAAAATTAATATGACATAACTAAAACCATTAAATTAAATATTAAAAAATTTCTAAAATAAATCAACACTTCGGAATAAATATTTTTATAAGTTTTCTTAAAATAACTCATCATATACTAAAATAATAATAATAATAATTTTTTTCTTCAATCAAGTTAAGGATAAATCTATAAATTGTATTTTAATTAAAATTATTTTAAATAGCTTTTAATTTGTTTTACATCTAAAAATTGAGATTATAAACCTGAAACTAAACACTATCTAACTTAGGCTTGAAGTTTGCATGTCGGTCAATCCAACTCTTTAGGCTATTCTCACAAAAGTCCACATTTGAAATGAGTCAGAACCTTAAATAAATTACTCACGTTTTACACATTTGTGTTGGTAACCGAAGTGAATGAATTAACAAGCATATTGTGGCACGTGAATAAAAGCCATTTTTTAAACAATGTAAAAATGTATTATATAAAAATTATTGTTATTTAAAAATGTATACCCTTTTTAGATAAAAACCATATCAATAAAAATTATAGCATTGTATTTTATAATACGTAAAAAAATATTTTAGAAACTTATGTGATTTTAACAAAGCAGTATTTTTATGATTTTAATCTCATATTAACTAAAAAATTTTAAAAAATTAAAGAATAATACAAAAGGAAGATTTTTTTTATAAATGAAAAACAGAATGGTTTAATTTAGTAGATATTAAATATGTCATAGAAATAATACTACCATTAAATTAAAAGTTGTCTTGTAAAAATATAAAAAATATATTTTTTATAAAATATTATTTTAACATAAAATAGTTAATTATAAAATTTATATATATCTAATAATTATTACATCCGAGAAAAAAATTAAAGATAATTAAAATAATTTTTTAACAATTTTAATAAAATTGCAGAATATCTTTACTTCAATAATGTTTTTAAAATGACCATCCTCAATTTATACTGATTCCTCGATATCTTTTATATGTATTGATGTCCCTTGGTTTGAAGTAATGTTTCTCTTCAAGTATGACTTAAGCATGTGTAACCACTAATAACATTGCAAGCCTCCAATCTATTCGAGAATCGGGAAATCACATATCATATATAAGGACTGAAAAGTAAGAAATTATACTCTAAAACTACATTGTTTAGTGACTTAAACACCACATTTAATAGTGTTGTGTCGAAAGAACTTGATAACGAACAAGATGATCACTGATAAATTGGATAGATACTCAAGCTAATTAGTTGTGAGGTGTCATATGATCCTTATTTTATGTATAAAAAACATTTTATTGAAAAGTAATACTTACTTTGATAATTTCTATATTTAAAAAAGAACTATTTTTTTCACGGTTAAAAAATATTCTTGATATACAAGAAAAAAATGAGGCATCCTATGTTGGGCCGGGTTTTAATCTGTTTTGGAATTTCTTATGAAGTTTTCGGAGCAAACAATTACATATAAAACATCGTGTTTCTTCTTGGTGGTATACCTGAGGAAAACAATGACGGAAAGAAAAAAATAAGCGTTTGACTGAAACTTCAAAAAATAAAGACAAAAATTATATATTACGTTTTCTGTAGAATAATATATTTTAAATATTGAATGACTAAAATTAATCCTATGGGGGTAGTCATAATCTTAGAAACATAGCCATATGGAAGAAAGAGGAAGTCTTAAGTATTTAATTTGAATGCTAATTGTTTGACAGCTGGATTCAACATCTGCCATTTAGGTAGTTAGTGTCTAGACATATTTGTTTTATTTGATTTCATCTACATTAAATGTGTCAAAAGAAAAACAACAATTAATGCCTGCATGTTCCTATTAAACAAGTTATAATTAGTCAGAGCGGGTAAACATAATTAGGATAACCGGGTTTGTTTAAAGCTGTGACATATGAGTCTTTTTAGTTCAATCTTTTGGCGTCACAGAGGTTTGAGATACTTATTAATTAATGATTAAACTCTAATCTTAATTATTAGGAGATGACAATTTTTTAAAAGAAAAATCTACTTCTTTTTTATAATGCCGACACGTTTACCGGCGCCAATTGTACAGAGTAAACGAAGTTTACAAAACTAAATATAACTACTGACCCAATCTCCATAATTATAACACGTTTAGCATGTAAGTCAATTATAAATATTAAAAATAATTATAGTATTTCCATAATATCACATTTCAATAATTTTCTAAATATAATAAAATGCTCATCTATATTTTATTTATTGAAGTAAAACAAACATGGCAATGAAAATAATGACGACAACATAATTAAATCATGAATCTCAAGAAAAAGAGGAAAAAGTAAAAGCAAACTACAAAACCAAATTTATAAAAATCATATTTCAAAATGTATAACCGAAGGATTCAAGTTATTTATCCCATTTTATATCTCTTTCTTGTTATTTTAATTAATTTTTTGACACGCGAATTAATAATTAATGTAATAAATCAATAAAATTATATATTATATTGATTAATAATTAACGCGTAAAAAATAATTAGTGAAACACGTAGAAGAAAAAAAATAGAGATAAATTATTTATAATTAAAATGGTCAATAAATCTGTGTATAGTTGCATTTTATTTGCTCCATCAATTTTGATATAAAGAAAATCAGCTATTTAGATGCATTTTAAATGACCTTATTGACCTCAATATTTGAATACGTAAATGTAGATATATCTGGCATTAATGAGCATATTCTTTAAAAATTTATAATATTTAGTTATATTCTTCATATATACATAGTGACATCATTTGGTCAAAATGTAATAATTAAATTACGAAACATTCAACCGTGACTGTCTCTTCAATCAAACACTAAAAATTTAAGTACACTATAGTACGTACGTTTCATACAAATACAAACCCAAACAAGAGAAAAGAGAACGGGGAAAGCAAGAAATGACTCCACAATGCAGATAAAAGAAAAAAACAAACAACCAAGCAATATGGGGTAGCTGTCCTTAATTTCTTACCCCAACCTACATAAAGTAAATCAATTAACGTAAAATTCCCTATTTATTATTTTTATCTAGATGTTTCAGTGTAAAATGGAGCAAGACAAGTTTTCTTGGATGCATTGCAGCGTAAGTACAATGTTCATAAAACTCGACAACCAACATGGCTGACCTTTCAAGAACTAGCTTCGAATAAATAAGTCAGCAAAATGTCTTATTCATAAAGACCAATGAGCTGAAACAAAGATAATTTGTTCTCAGTAACACAACAAAGATCTTTAAAATATATTCACTAGGAGGCGAATACAATAAATACCGTTTGACCAAAATTATTGTGTTCGGTATATTTTTTTCTAAGACAAACAAATTATACTATCAATGTATGACAAAATCAATCATGTATTTCTATCTTGTTATTTTAACACAACTATCAGAAGACAACTTGGAAATTGGTTTATTTTTGTCATTACTTGATTCAACATTTTTGACAGGGACGTTTAATTAAATTTGACTATATTAAAATTTGGTAGTATATGAAACAAGATTAGGTCAAATCAATTAATTTGTCCACATAAATTATCAGTCTTATGCCCTATTTAGTTCTGGAAAAGAAATAAAGACAATGAAAAAAAAAAATAAGTTGAGAAATGTGAAATAAATAAAATTGAGTGTTTAATTATGTGGTAAAGTAAAAAAATGAAAAATAAAAAATTATGTAATTTAACTTATTTAATGATAAAAAATTAAAAATATGATGTAGATAAAAAAAATAATATAGTAAATCTCATTATTTTTAAATTTTCTTTTCATATTATTCTTCAATTAAACAAACAAAATTAAACTTTTTTTTCTTTCTCTCCCTCTCCACTCATCTTAAAATAATATATATATATATATATATATATATATATATATATATAATAATAATTTTTTTTAAAATATATATTTTT